>ERZ827168.4868-NODE-4868-length-11841-cov-2.485067_pt1 | contig 11841 bp, 9 predicted proteins | sample MGYA00519868_ERZ827168 | MGnify/ENA primary metagenome ERZ827168 (study PRJEB31778, sample SAMEA3449271) | human gut metagenome | biome: human gut; feature: human-associated habitat; material: faeces | place: United Kingdom | collected 2010/2012 ...
ATGCGCCGTTGTCATCAGCCACGACCGCTGGTTTCTCGACCGCATCTGTACGCACATCCTTGCGTTTGAAGGCGACTCCAATGTGTTCTTCTTCGAAGGGTCGTATTCGGAATATGAAGAAAATAAATTGAAACGTCTGGGTAAAGAAGAACCGACTCGTGTGCGTTATAGAAAGTTAATGAATGACTGATTTTAGATTTTAATTTGAAAGAATATACGTTGCATTTGTGACAAAAAGAAAGCTCCGCGAGAAATTGGCGGAGCTTTTTTGTTTTTAGAGTTTCCCGAATCGTTTATTAATTTGAAAAATTGTAGCATAATTGTAATGAATATCTAATTTAATAATATTATATTTGCAACTCACGAACTTTTTTAAATATTAATTACAAAATATATTTTATTTTCTAATCACAAAGCTTTATTATCTTTTAAATATTTTTCACTTTCTATCTTTTCTATTATTACTTCTTTTTTTAGAATATAAATTATTTATATAAAATTATAATCTTTATAATCTATTTGCATTAATAAGACTTTCCTTTATTTATTTTAGTTAATTCTGGTTTTAAAAGAATATTTAAAACTTCTTGCCAACCCGTATGATAATCATAACCAGCTCTTATAATACCTAATTTTTTCAACTTTTCATCACTAACTTTTTTATTATGATAAGATGGAAATAATATTTTAACCTTTATATTAGGATTTAAATTACTAACTAAATCATCAATTTGAACGTCCCCAACACAGATATTTTTAGCACCCGTAAATATATAGTTTTTAACAGGAATAACATCTTCAGGAATCAAGCGATATAACATCTCAAACTTACTTTTAAAAATACGACCAGAATTTTTTAAATCAAAAGGATTACGACAATCACTACAAGGATAAATATCATAATATTTACTTAAAATACTAATGGCATTGATTGCCCCTGGTAAAATAACAGGGTTAGCATATTGATCTTTAGTACTAGCAAACTTATAAAATTCTTCTTTTTTATCTTCTGGAATAGCCACCTCATCAATATAATAATCATCAAAATCATCTATTTTATAATTAGTATTTAAAAACTCATTAACAAGCTCTAAATATCCTGAAAAGCAAAAAACTTCATCTATATCCAATAATATTTTCTTTTTCATAAATTTTCCCATATATTTTAATTATTAATAAAACTAATAATATCTTTAATAATAATATCTTTTTCTTCTTCTTGTAATAATTCATGTCTTAAAGAATCATAAACTTTTGAAGTAACATTTAAATAACCTAACTTTTTCATAAAACGTTCTAAATTTTTAAATTTTTTTAAATTGCCAATAACTGGATCATCAGAACCAGCAAGTAATAAAATAGCTAGATTCTTATTATTAACCGCATAATCTTTACTTTGAAAAGCACTTTTTTGTAACTTATAAAGATTAATAAAACCATTAGTAGTAAAAATATAATCACATACTGGATCATTATTATAATTATCTACATTATTAGGATTCTTACTTAACCATGAATTTGGTTTATCATAACCTTTATTAAATTTTCCAAGTGTTAATTCATTTAATAACTTATTTGGCTTTCTTCCTTTATCAAAAAATTTAGATATCTTAGCAATTAAAAGTCCTAAATCAACTAAACTATTCTTAGTAGGAGGACCACATAAAATAACTTTATTAACCATATTATCATACTTTTCAATAAAACTTCTAGTTACTAAAGTACCCATACTATGAGCAAAAATAATTGTATTTTGAGTTTGATAACGATATTTAAAAAACTCAATAATAGTATGTAAATCTTCTCTAAAAGCAGTTTCATCTTCAGTATAAAAATATCCTAAATCATTATTACTTCTAATACTTTTACCATGACCTCTTTGGTCGTAGGCAACACTAACATAACCATTTAGAGCCAATTGTTCTAAAAAATAATTATATCTTTCTTTATGTTCAGTCATTCCATGAACAATAATAGCAAGCCCTCTAATACTAGTATTAGGCATTATATAGTTAACATTTAAATCTAAATCATCTACTCTGGATTTTATAATTATATTATTTATCATTTTTACTCTCTTTCTAATCATATTATAAAGGAATTAACTATTTAAAACAAGAAAAAGACAAATAAATACTAATAGAGAACTCTTTCAATTTTATTATTCTTTGCTATTAATACTTTGACTAATTACCATTTTCTTAGCCAGTACCCAATCATAACTATTATTTATAATTTTTGAATGACAATACTTACAAATTGAAGTAGTACTACTTTCTAAAATTGCCCCACAGTTTGGACATTTATTTTCTCTTTTTAAAATACTTCTTGTAAAAATCATCATATAATTATACCAAACTTTAGATTTATCATTACCTCTTATCACCTTGTTATCTTTATCTACTATATAATCAAAACATTCTAATTTTATATTAACATATAACGATACACTCTTACTAGTTATCTCCATTTTGGTAATATTAGCACTGTAAAAATTAAAATCTTTCATGATATTTTTTTCTTGTTTAAGAACTAAAGTTTGAACTTGCGTACTATACATATTGTATAACTCATCTGTTACTAAACCACGCATTGCCTCCATATCAGCATTCATCCAAGCCACTTGAATATCCCTATATAATTGATAAACAGTATAAATAAAAACTCGTTCATCAAAATCAGGTAACACTTCTAAAATCTTTATCTTATCATAAGTAAGTATCTCATCTGCATCATCATCGTTGGTTTTATTTCTTACTTCCACTTCTCGTATATTAAAATCTTTTTTTAAATATTGTTCAAAAAGAATAATAATTATATAACCAATAATCATAACTACCACGAAAAGAAAATCTTCTAATTTAAATTCCTTTTTTTCATTATTTTTAGGTGGTTTCGGATTACTAGGAATTATAATTCCTTTATGTGGTTCCTTCTTTTCCCCACAGGAAGAACTTGATGATGATGAACTTGATGATGATGAACTTGATGACGAACTAGAACTTGATGAAGATGAAGAACTAGAAGAGCCCGGATCATATGACCCATCAAATCCAGAATCCGCCTTTAAACTATAAAGAGGAATAAATAGACAAACTAATAATAAAATTACTAACCCGATTCTTTTTAAATTAAGACCTGCTTTCTTCATCAAAATCTCCCTGAATCTAAAATCCAGTTATAATCATCCAAATCAAAAATACCATGACAATAAGGACAATACCCACTTTTATTAACTTCTAAAGTTGCCCCGCAACTAGGACATTTCATCATCCTTCCTATTTCTTTTGTATTAATCTTCTTAGTAAAAGTTAAATAATTATTTTGTTCTATTCTTCTCTTATTATTGCCTCTTACTATTTTACCATTTTTATCTATTTGATAATCTAAAGCTCTAGAAATCAAATTAACTTCTAAAACTAATTTTTCATCAGTTTTAGAAAATTTAAGTAATTTGGTATCATAAACATTTAATTCATCATACATCTGAATAAGTCCCTTCTTATTTAAATTATCAACAATCCCTTCTAACTGTTCATAAAGATTATTACTGACAAAATGTCTAATATTAATTAAATTTTTTAAAACTATTCCCATTTTTATTTGGACAAATATATTATTAATATAACTAATAAATCCACTTTCACTAAAATTACTATCATATTGTTTTATTTCTTCTATCATCTTCACACCTACTATATACCCCAATTATATAATCTTTTTGTCTTATTATAAAGAAAAAAATGTTAATTAAGAAAACTTATGTTACAATATTAAAAAATTTAGTAGGTATTGTAAGCTCCGGTTAAAAAAAGAAATAGCTAACGAAAAACTACTTCTTTTCTAATTCATAAATAAATCTTAAAAAGCTAAAATATCTTTTAAGAGTTCCGACTGAGTTAATTTTAACAAATTAGTCTCGATATTATTCATATCTTCTTTTGTTAACTCTGTATAATTAGCATAATTATCTACCATTGACTTTTCTAAATCTTCCACATATTCCCAATTATAAGTAACAGTATAATTTTTATTATTTAAATTAACTTTTAAAGTTCCACTCCTAGTATTATCATTACTATAATTTATATTATCTTCACTAACTAAGACATAGTCTTTATTATTTATATTTATTTTTCCAGAAAGATTAAGAATATCTTTACTATCTAAAGTTAAATTAACAACTTCTTGTGTTCCATTTAAACTGCTAAGGCTTAATTTATTATTAAGATAATCTAATTCTATATTAATTTGAAAGTTATTTAGCAAATTAATACTCACTTTATCTATATCTTTATTTTCTTCTAAAATAATAGTGAATAAATTATCTAAAGTTACTTCATACTTATTATTATTATTATTTTTATCCTTGTATATAGCAATACTACCAGTTATATTATTATCAAATATTGTATTAATATTATCTTCATTTATATTATATCTATTAAAATAATCAACAAATAAGTTATAGAAATCACTTTTTAATTCTTTATCTTTATTAAAGTTTTTCTTTAATTTCTTTAAAGTATTACTATCAATAGTGTAAGTATATTTTTTATTATAGTTATCATTCTTTAAATTAGTACTCTTAATATCAAATAAGCCAATAGAATTATTAATTAAATCTTTTGAATGATTAACAAGATTAACTATTTTATCCTTAGGATAATCTAAATTAATATTTTTTAATTGTTTTGTAAACGTATTACATTCTAAGGTAGCATCACAACTTACTGATGATGTATCAATACTTACCTCATACATACGACTTAATATATCATTATTTTTTACAAATTTACGAGAATTATGAATATAAAATTCTATTGGATTATTCAAGTTTAAAACTGAAGGATTGATACCAAATTCACTAACATTATTAGCCAAATCTAACTTAGCAGTTACATTAATTTTTTCATCTAAAACACTATCGCTAGTTATTTCGGCATTAATACTTACTGGTTTATTAAATATTTTTTGATTATTGATTAAGCTGTCTTGGGTTTTTATCAATTTATCACTAACATGAGTAATTTTGCTCTTAAAAGTATTAGTCTTTACTATTCTAAAACCTAAAAAAACAGCAAGTAATAAAACTATTACGATTCCAAATGCAAAATAAATTTTATTTTTCTTATTCTTCATTTTAACTCCTAAGTGCACAAGCAATTCCGCCAAGTATGGCACCACCGACAACGCCCGCAATTAAACCAACTGGCCCTAAGAAACCGGCTAAGATATTGCCACCAATGTAACCAGCACCGGCACCGCCAACAATACCACCTAAAACACTACAGCTTTTATCTTCTTGTTTAGGTTCTGGTGTTGTTATTTCGGCTAAAACTTCCTTGCAAACATTAGCATTAGAGCATACTTTAGCATAATATACCTCTGTATCGCCACCACCTTGAACAAAAGTGTGTGGAGAATCATAGTATTTATAATCCCATTTTGTCTTATCCCAGTAAGTTTGCATTAAACAAATAGTTCTATAAATAAATTCAAATAAGAAATTATTTTGCGCATTAGCGCCACCCATTTTCATAATACAAGCATCGATTTCTTCTTGAGAGCCTATATAAACCGAAGAACTATGGTCAGATACTCCCGAAAATTTAACACCACTTACTGAACCTTTAACTGTTATTCTAGCTTCAACATCATTACAGCCTTTTTCATAAGTATCACATTTATAATTTTCTCTTGTTTTCTTAAAAGTAAAATCAACATCCGGAGCATCAGCATCTCTTTTTACATATTTAGTACAAGTATTAGTAGTACCAGCATCGTTTTTAACCTCACCAACTAAAGTTTCACCAGCTGTATTGTAATTAACTGTATAACTATCAAAATATTTATTATTTTTTTTAACCTTCGTACTAGTTATATACTTTGATGACGAACTAACAGTAGCTTTAACATCTGATACAAACCAATCTGTACCATTTTTACCGCCAACAGCATTTACCTCACAAATGGGTTTTTCGGCTAATCTTTTAACATTTAATTCACATCTGTTAGTATTACCTGCCTTATCTTTAACGTAACCATAATAAGTTATACCTGATCTCTCAGTATCATTTCTTAATACAATTTGTTCAACCCCATTATAATCTTCACTAGAACTAGTGGAAAGACCTTTTTCAGCAATACCACTTAAATTATCATTAGTAACTAGATTAACTTCTACATCACTTGTATACCAATTATTTGCCCCCTTAACACTATTATTTGATATTACAATTTGACAAGTTGGAGCCGTTACATCAACATGAGCCTGTAAATTGGTACTGCAGGTCTCATTATTTCCAATATTATCTTTTATATTCCAATTAAGATTAATTTTATCAGTATCAGTAGTTATAGTTTCCGTAGTACTCGGAGTTGCACACCCCGTACCAACATCATTTCGACACCCATAAGTGTAGGTATAACTACGACTCCACCCTTCCTGACCAGCTGGAATATTACATATTGGAACTTTATTATCAATATTAGTAATATTTATTTCAGTAGGACTATCACTTACATTACCCGCCTTATCCCTAGCATAAGCATAATAAGTTTTATTTTCATAAACATCTACATAATTACTTCCGTCATCACTTTTATACTTAAAAATAGGTGTCTTCTTAACATCATCTTCTAAGGCATAAGCATAATCATTAAAACCGGAACCCGACCCATCATTTCCATTAAAAATTATCCTCTTTTTAGAAGTAGAAAACGAAGCATCAGCACTCAAATTAACTTTAGGAGATTCCTTATCAATTTTAACATCAACACTTTGAGTTAAAACTCCCTTTATAGTTTCCACTTTAACCGTTACTTCCCCATTAAAAAGTAATAACGTTGGTACTTTATATATATTAGCATACCCTTTTACCTTAGTTACTTCTGATGCCAAAGCCCCATTATAAGTAACAACATCACCATTAACAAGCCAACTAATCTTCATATTATCCGTACTCAACTTATTATCATTTAAAACCTTAGGATTTAAAAACAAATAAACATCCTTATTAGTCCACTCAGTATTTTTATTTTTTCCTAGTCCATACTGCTTTAAATTATCCCCTTTATCAGCATAAACCTCAATATCTAATTTTGAAGATAAAACCGCTAATTCAGCCAACTCGCAAGAAGTATCATCAGTTACACTAACACTATAATCATCAACATATCTATTGATATCAATTTTATAACAATCTAAATACCCACCTAAAGGATTACTCAATTTATTATTACCATACTCATCATCAAGATTAGTTTCCATATCAAGATATCCTTCTTGTAACAACGTAGCTACACTAATAGTAGCAATATTAACCTTTTTATCCATAGCATACTCTATAGCTTTCGTTTTAATTAAACTTATTTTATTATCATAAGTCTTTTGTTTTAAAGAATTACTAATTCCATTATAACTGGCTGTAGCAATCGTAACTAAAATACCCATAATAACAATAACCGCCAGTAACTCAGGAATGGAAAAACCCTTATTTTTCTTCTTCATCATACAACACTACCCTTCTACTATAATTAAAATATATCATTAAATTAAATTCCATGCAACAATTTTAAAAAAAGGGTTCAATAAAATCTAGTGTGAAGTAAAAATCTTCATGATGCCTTATAACATAAGGAATTTACGGATTTTTTTACATTTTTTTTGATATGATTTTTTTAGTTATTTTTTGAACGTTTTTAATATTATTAAAATTTTGATAATCGAGTAAAAAATTTATTTCTTATTTTTAGTATTGGAGATATTTTTGTTTCTTGTTGAACCACTTAGTATGCCTGTAAATGAATACAATATTCTTCCTCTTAGAAATTTAAAATCTTTATATCCAAATCCAACTCTTTTTAACACCTTGATTTTGTTATTGGTCCCTTCGGTATAACCATTACTATATCTTTTATCTATAAAAGAATTTAATATGTATTCTTTCCATCTTGAAATAGTTTTTAAAGCTTCTATAAATTCTGGAATGTTTTTTTCTATATAATCATTTATCCATCTATCTATTTGTTTTTCAACATTTATTTGTTCATTATGATGAATAATATCTAAAAATTCTTCCTTTAAATAATATTCTTCTCTTAAATCTCGCAATATTGTTAAAATTTCATTAAATATTTCCGAAGGTAGCATGTCTACCATATGACCATTTTTGTATCTCTTAGTATATACCCACCAATCTATATCATTACCATATTTTCTTAATAAACTAACATTCTTTTTATTTTTTAATAATTTATATTCTCGACTTTTTTCATTATATTCCTTCTGTTGTCTTATTCTTATTCCATCTAGTGCATCCATTATATAAGTGATATAATGAAATCGGTCAACGACATATTTTGCATTTGGAAACATAATCTGCGTGACCAACAAATACGGTTCGTACATGTCTGATATTACGAACTCTACCGAATGCCTATTTTTACAATATGTAAAGTATTGAATTAGGTATTCTTTTTTTCTATTTGACAATATATCTAATACTTTCTTATGGATTGGATCATTTAATACAAATGCGTACTTTCCATCTCTTGTATCAGCCTTAAATTCATCAAATGATATCACCCTTGATAAATTAATTAAACGTTCTGGGATACCAGAAATTATATCTAACATTTCATTTTCTACAAACGTTATTGATACTCTGTTCTTCTGAGAGATATATTTAAATGATAAATTGTAATTCATTAAATCTTTTCTTATTCGAATTTTCACTTTATTTGAAATATTACCTTTATCAACATTTGTATTTAATTCTTCTGTAAATATCTTATTGCAATTATAACAATGATATCTTTTTTTACAAATAATTAAATCTACTTTTATCTTACAACTTCAACATACTGTATGCATCTTAATAATTCTACTTTAATTACCGAAGCTAAAGCTATAAATTTTAATGTTGTAGAAGTACCACCAACTTTAAAAAGACAAAAAAACAAGAATATACTTAAATTAAGCATATTCCATCTATCTAAAAACTAATAAGTTATAATAATGATATAACATATCTTTGATTACGAACTGTTATAATCATATTAATACTAGAAGCATACTTCATATTATAATCAACCTCTAAAACTTTACTATTACTAATATCATTACTAGCCGACTTATCAGTTACACTACTAGTATATGTTTTATCATTATAAACATATTCAAAAGTAACAAAGTTATTATAAAAATCATTTTGTCCATACATACTGTAATTAGCACTTGTATCTAAAGTAACATCACTACTTAAAACCATTAAAGTTTTCTTAGTATTACTATTATTAGAAACTGCATTTTTCTTAAGAACACATTCATTATTTTTATTACAATAATTATATTCATAAGTATAAGTATCATTAATACTATAATCATTAACATAAACAGAAGTATTTTTTAAAGTTGACTTACTTAATATAAATTCTTCCCCTAAAGAATAAGTACCATTATTATTTATCTTATCATTTTCTTTAGGTGAAACTTTTAAAGTTTTATAAGTTGGTGTTCCTATTCCATTAACATATTTAACAGTATCTAATATTTTAATAGTATAACGATTACTTATTTCACTATCTAAAATACTATAACATAATATATATTTATGAGTCTTACCTACTTCTACTTTATCTTTATAATAAGGTTCACCTAAGTCTTTAAAGTAAGTAGATTTATCTAAGATAGGATATATATAAGTATTTCCTATTTGTAACCAGAAATTATCTGTATCTAGAGCCTTCGGAGTTTTACTTTTATTAGTAACTGATAAAACTAATACTAAATAATGATACTTATCACTTAAAGCATTACCACCATAATCAACCTTGGTAAGATAAGAATTCTCAACCTTAATAGCAAAATTACTATAAGTAAAAGCTTTATCTACTCTAACATTATTATTTAACTTAACAATAGTACTTATAATAAATATTAAAAGTATAAGTAAAATAGTTCCTCCTATCCCCATAAAAACTAATTTATTTTCTAATATATAGTATTTCATTTCACGTAGTTTCTTAAAGAAACCTCTTTTTATTTTATAGTCCTCTAACTGAACTCCAATTTCAATTTCAGCATCATCTTCTTTAGCAATATCAATATCATCACGTAAATTAGTAAATTCAAAAGTACTTAAATCAAAACCAATAAAATTCAAAAAATAAAATATTAGAAACAAAAAATTAGGGTAAAAAGTAAATTTAGCTGTATCACGATATAAAAGAGCCGTCTGCGATTCAATTGTATTAAATTCAAAGTTTTCTAAAACTCCTCGATAAACAAAACTAAATACTAGTAATACTATAAAAAAGATAGTAGATACCATATAAGCCTTTGTATCTTTATCTTTACTTCGAAATAAGATAAAAATAATAATATTTATCAAAATAATAACAATTAAAGCAATAGGTAACAAAATTCCTATATAATGTGCTGCTAAATCAACCTCGCTTGTCGTATAACTATTAGTAACAAAATTACCAAAAAATTGCATTATATTAAAAAATTTAAATATAACAAATGATACTAATAACATTAAAACAACATTAATTATTTTAAAATGCTCGATTAAAAATTTAAAAGGTTTTCTAATAATCATATAGCCACTCCTATTCTATATAAAGTATATCATAAAAAAATTAATTTTAATAAAAAATACGTTTTAATTTATTTAAACATTCAGTATATTACTAACAAAAAAGAAGGTGCTAAAATAAATAGTAATACTAATTTTCAAAACAACTTTTTTCAAGAATTATCCCCAGACATTTTAAAATGTTTTATTTAACAGAAAATTCACCCATTTATAATCTTCAAAAAGTTTTAACCGAATTAAATATAGATATTTTTAACCAAGATAATCTTAAAAGAATATATATTAAAAATATTTAATTAAAAAAAGTCTTACCATATCAGTAAGACCAATAGTTACTTATTTAAACGATAAGATTCGCCATCTAACTCTTTAAAAGTATATTCTTGTTTCATCTTAGGAAGTTCCATATCAGAAGGAACAACTTCTTTAGTAGGTTCACTATTTATAGCATTGGTATCATCTTCTAAAGCTACTGAAGTAGTCTTTTTATTCTCTTCTGTATCCTTATCTTCCTTTTTTGAAAAATCAAAAATATTACCATCTTTTTTATCTTTTAAATTTTCTAAGAAAAATTCTTCAAAATTACTAATTTCATCATCTTTTAAAACCGGAATAGTCTGGGTAGTTTCCTCAATCACATCAACTTTTGAAGTACCATCACTAACAGTATCTCCACTTACCTCTTCAAAAGAAATCCCCTCATACTTAGGTTTTTCATCTTGTTTTTCTTCTTCTTTATCAAAAGAAACATTTTCAAAGCTTACCTTTTCTTCAGTCTCTTCTTTTTCAGGTTCTTTAAAAACAACATTATCGATATGCTGTTCCTTACAGTATTTTTCTAACTCTTTTCGGTCATCACCATCTCCATACAAAAAGAATACGACATCTTTATGCTCTTTCAGCAAAGCAGCTGCATCGATCAGTTTTTTTAAATTGTTCGCCAACCGGATAGAACCCAAATAAATCACTTTCTTTACAGATTCATCCTCTAACGAAGCATCCTGCAACTTAAACTGTTCTTTAAAGTGATTGAAATCACTCAAATCGACGCCATTGTTGATATAAAATACCTTTTTTAAATCGATTGGCCCTCCATGGTCGGTATCCCACTTTTTATCGATAATATAATCCCGTCCACCTTCCATAGAAAATACTACCTGATCAGCTTTCGTATATAACCATTTTTCAAATTTATACAACAAGGGAACAATGGGATTCTTTTTATTCAATATGC
>ERZ827168.4871-NODE-4871-length-11835-cov-5.113328_pt1 | contig 11835 bp, 10 predicted proteins | sample MGYA00519868_ERZ827168 | MGnify/ENA primary metagenome ERZ827168 (study PRJEB31778, sample SAMEA3449271) | human gut metagenome | biome: human gut; feature: human-associated habitat; material: faeces | place: United Kingdom | collected 2010/2012 ...
ATTCATAAATATTGTATAGATTTATATAATGAAAATTTTGTTATTAAGCTTATCGTTGATTTAATTAAATCTATTTTCTCCGCTATATTTAGTATTTTTGAATAACTTAGTTTTATTACAGGTATCTTTATGATACCTGTTTTTGTTGCTCGATTAAATTAATATATATTCTTTAGTGCTAATTATAAGCAACACTTATGTATATTCAGTTTTATAGCAAAACAAAAAGAGAAGATATTGTATCTTCTCTCTCTTGTATTTATTTTTAGTATTAATACCAACCTGTGGCTTGTGAATGATATAAAGCCATTGTTGGGTTTCCATATCTTCCTTTAATGTAGCTTAGTCCCCAATTTACTTGAGTTTTATAGTTTGTTAAGTAATCGCTTCCGGCACTTGCCATTTTACTTCCAGGCAATGCTTGTGGAATTCCATATGCTCCTGATCTACTATTTTGCGCATACATATTCCAGTGACTTTCTTTATTCCATAAAGAAACTAAGTTATAATAATCGTTTTCGCTCCATCCGTATGCAGTACATCTTTCTCTAGCATAAGCTTGTGCTTCAGCTGCACTTGCTGATGATGCACCAAGGTTTCTACTTACTGCATATCTGCTACTAACTTGTGCTGTAACTTGTACAATTTTGTTAACTGGTTCTTGTACAACTGTTTCAGATATTTGAGTTCTTTCGATTTCAACATCATTTTGATATTTTACTTTGTAAGTTACTTCTTTTAATCCGTCTTTACCTTTTTGTACAACGGTTTCTCTTTTATTTGAGTCATTGTTTGAAACATCTTTTGTAATTGTTTCGTATGGAATTGTTACTTGTACTGTTTCTAATTTTTCTACGATTGAATCGTAAGTTTTTAATAAAGTTTCTACTGTAACATTCTCTGATGTTTCTGCATTTTCAGCAACTTCAACTGTTTGTTGTTCATCTTTAGATATTTTTATTGTTTTATTGTCTGATAATTCGCTATCTTCATTTGGTATAACACTTTCCTCTGGTAATAGTATTATGTGGTTTTCATCTAATATTTCTGATACTTTTGTTTTAGATGTTGTTACATTCATTATATAACCATTTGAAAGAATTATTTTAACGTTGTAAAGTTTAGCATTTGACGCCATAACTCCAACGCCCATTACGAATAGTAGTATTAAGCAAATACCAATTATTTTTCGTATTGGATTTTCTGCTTTTTTTGCTTTCTTCATATATTTTTAGTTCCTCCTTTTGAAACAACGTCTTTATTATACCATTTTTTTCTTAACATGTCAAATTTGGCACTATCCGTGCTATTCTTAGAAGCACAGTCACTGGAAATTTTGTCCAATTTTACCAGATTGTCCTATTATATAATATGACTGACTTTGAAAAAATATTACTACTTTTTTAATATTTTTTTATTGTAAACATATTTTATATATGATATAGTATAATCAAATTTATTATAGGAGGTAATCACTATGGTAGCACTAATTATAATTGTTGTTTTGGTTGCTATTGTTATTGCATTAATTGTTATGCGCAATAACCTAGTAGTAGCAAGACAAAGAGTAAAAAATGCTTGGAGCCAGATTGATGTACAACTTCAAAGAAGATTTGATTTAATCCCAAATCTTGTTGAAACAGTAAAAGGCTACATGGCACATGAATCTGATGTTTTAGAAAAAGTTACAAGCTTACGTTCTTCGTGGACAAATGCTAAAACAGTTGAAGATAAAGCAAGTATTGATAGTTCTCTTTCAAGTACATTAAAAACAATTATGGCTCTTTCTGAAAATTATCCAGATTTGAAAGCCAATACAAATTTCATGAATTTGCAAGATGAATTATCTAAAACAGAAGATAAACTTTCTTATTCAAGACAATTTTACAATGATACTGTTACAAAATATAACACACAATTAGAAGTTTTCCCTTCAAATATTGCTGCTGGCTTATTTGGATTTAAACCTGAAGCTTTATTCGAAGTAGACAATGCAGAAGCTCGTAAAAATGTAAAAGTAGATTTTGGAAAATAATACTAATGTAAAAACACCTTATTGAATTTATTTATCAATAAGGTATTTTTATTGTATTATTCTTCAATGTTATATAATTCTTCTGCATTTCTATATGTTGCTTTTGCAACTTCCTCTAGTGTAAGTCCTTTTAATTCTGCAATTTTTTGTGCTGTATATTTTACATTTCTCGAATCATTTCTAGTTCCTCTTACAGGTTCTGGTGCTAGATATGGGCTATCTGTTTCTATTAACATTCTGTCAATCGGTATCATGTCTATTATTTCTGGTGCATTTTTTGAATTTTTAAATGTTACAGGTCCGGCTATTGATATATAAAAACCCAGTTTTAAGGCTTCTTTTACTAGTTCTCTATTAAATGGGCAACAATGGAATACACCTTTTTTATTTACTGGATTTTGTTTTAGTATTTCTAGGGTATCCATTACAGCTTCTCTAGTATGAATTGCTATTGGCAAATTCATCTCATTTGCAAGTTTTATTTGCTCTATGAATGCATACTTTTGAACTTCTTTGTTCTCTTTATTCCAGTAATAATCTAGACCAATTTCACCAATTCCAACTAGCTTATCTTTTTCTTTCTTTCCTCTCTTATACTCTATTATTAGTTTTTTTAACTCATCTATATCTTTTTGCGTTTCTTCGATACTTTCTTTAACATCATTTGGAGAAATTCCAGATGTTGTATAAATATAATCGTATTTTTCAGTAAGTTCTATCCCCTTTTTAGAAGATTCTAGATTATACCCTGCACTAATAAATTTTGTAATGTCTGCATTATAAATTTTTTCGATTATTTCTTCTCTATCTTCATTAAATTTCTCATCATCATAATGAGCATGTGAATCAAAAAACTCCACTTTTAATCTTCCTTCCACTCAAAACTTGCTAAAATAATTAAATTCTATCATAATAGGCATTATTTACAAAGCATAGACACAAATCTTTTATATTTTTCAACATTGTAGACACACCTAACTCTAGACAAATTTATAATTATTTTTCAGCATTCTCATTAAAACAGAATATTTACAGTTGCAACTGCATATTTTTCTAAATGTGATATGCTCACATCTATACTTTCTATTTTTGCAAGTTCTTTTTCAACCTCTTTTGTTAGTGAAATAAATTTCACACTTGGTCTTCCATTTTCGTCATTTGTAGTCTCTATGTTTTTCCATGATATAGAATATTTATCTTTTATAAGTGTTGATATTGCCTTAAAGGCAGCCTCCTTTACGGCAAACCTTGCAGCATAACTTTGATATTTGTTTTTCTTCTTACTTTCACAGTATTGTATTTCGTTTTCTGTATAAACCCTATTCAGAAAATTATCTCCCATTTCGTCTATAGAACTTTTTATTCTTTCAACTTCAATTATATCTATTCCAGATTTTATCTGCATGTTTATTTTTCTCCTTTTCATAGAGTGCTATTTTACTTGAAAAAAGTTAAACATTGTCAAGTAAATTTAGTGGACTTTCATATATATTATATAATCATTTTGAATGAAATTTAAAATAGCAACAATTGTGATTTTTCATTTTTAAAATATTTTAAAAATACTAATTATATTCATAATTAGCAATATTGCAAGTATTGCTACAATTATTTTATTTGTGCTAGCTGTTTTTTCTATGTTTAAGTTTTTATATAATAAATCGTATTTGTTTTTTACTTGCTTAAAAATTGCATCCATTCTTAGTGTTTTTGTCCATTCATTTTGTAACAAACTGCCCAAATTGTCGTTTGTAATTTCTTCTATCCATGTTGTTTGTGCAAATTTTATGAATTCTTCTTTTGCACTTTTCGATTTTTTCTCAAAATCATAGTTTAATTTTTTCAAGCTTATTTTTTTGTACAAATTATATATATACTGATATAAATATTGTCTTTCAAATTCACTTTGTCTTTTAGTACAATTTTCTAAATTTATATCTGATGTTAATAAAACTGTTCCGACATTACTACAGCCATAGATTTCGTTTTTAGATTTTTCTACAATTCCAACTTTATTAGCAAGGCTTTCATTACAACTATCAACTATATAGTCTGCCTTTTCGACATTTACAAATTTATAAAATTCCTTTTGTAATAATTCTATATTTGTATTATCATTCCAGTCTTCTTGCCCTATACAAGCATATGAATATGTAATAAATCTGTTTGTATCTATATTCATTTTTGCAGCTTCTTTATTTTCGCCTGTAATTTCTGTAATTAAATCTGTAATTTCTTTTATAGTGTTAAATCTGTCTGTTTGAATTTTTATATTTTCATACCCTCTATAATCATAAGCTTCCGATTTTATGTCTCTAAATTTATAATTGAAATTACATATGTTGGCAAGGCTATTTTCACCTTCTAGCATTGTTTTCATAAGCATAAAACATATGCCAGTATTAAAACAAACTAGTGTTATATTTGTTATATCAAAAAATATTCCATCTCTTTTTCCAGCTTTGCCTTGAATATCTTCATTTAACGAGTATTCAAACACCGTACATGGATATTCTGTTAATAAAGTTGCTTGAGTTGTTACGTCTAAATCATAGAACTTTGTGAGTTTACTTCTGTTCAATCCCATAGTCCAAAACATTGTATTTCTAACCTTTGGCAAGAAATATGAATATAAATCTTCGTCTTTTTCCTTGTCGAAAGTTTTCATCTCAAAGTTTGGATTTTTTAACAAGCTTAGAAAGTACCTGTTTAAATTTTTTTGTTTTATTATATATGGGTATATAAAATATGTGTATTGATACTTAGTCTTTAGTTCCATTTGTATTTCTCCTTTTTAAGTTCTTCTAACTGAAAACGCTAAATTTTGGCAGTGTAAATACATTTAAAAGGCAACTTTACATGTTTTGTAATTGCATTTTAAATAAACTTGACATTGCCAAAATTTAAATTTTTCAACTTTTTATTTCGTATAATAATTTGCATTAGCATCTTCTGCTAAGTGCCATGTTCCAATAAAGTCTATTACTGGATTATTTTCTAGTGTAAGTGTTGGGGCTACCGTTGTTTCGCCTTTTGAATTAATTGCTCCCCATTTTCCGTCTTTTTTTACTGCCACATATCCAGAATTATTTTGCTCTGTTGCATCATCGTAAATATAGTTTACAACTACAACATTATTTTTGTCTACATAACCGTATTTTCCATCTTTCTTTGCCAAGAATAATGTATTGTTTGTTAAAATTTCTGTATTTTTCTTTTCTTCAAATTTAAAATTATAATATTTATAATCTGAATTTATTCTAACTTTCATGTAGCCTTGATCTGTATTAATTTCAGATACTATTCCAGATAATTTTAAATTAAAGCTCTTATCATATAAATCTGTTTCAACTTTTTCAGATTCAGCTTCTATGATATTTGCTGTTTTTACATATGTTATAGATTTGTAATTATAATCAATTTTTACGTTATTATCAGAATCTATCACACCCTGTTTTCCGTCTTTTTGAGCAATGTAATAATTTTGATAAATGTTTTTCAAAGAATCAAATTGTGGTGCAACTTTTTCTTCTCCTGTTAATGTTGCAATTCCATATTTTCCACCTTTTACAACTACCATGTTGCTACTATCCATTGATTTCACATCATCATAGTTTAAGTCGGTTGATGTATTATCTTTTACATTTACAATCTTCCAAGAACCACTTTGTTTTGCTATATAAGTGCTTTCGGCATATACATTCTTAATTTCATCATATTCGATTGGAAGTAATATTTTTTTACTTGTTCCAATTACTCCAAGTTTTCCTTCAGAATTTTTTACAATATATCCATTTTCATATTCGTTTGTTAATGATTTGATATCTGCATATTCGTTATCTATTATTACAGAACCTGTCGAGCTTACCAGCCCTTTCTTGCCATCTTTCGTTGTAATTAAACTATTGCTAATTCCTATAAGTGGCTCTATGCTCTCGTAATTACAGTCTAGAAGTACTTTCCCTGAAAGGTCAATCAATCCATATTTATTATCTTTTTTTACTCTTAAACAACTTTTTTCATACCAGATATTATTTTGTTGATCATAATTTTGAATTGCTTCAACCTGGTCATATGTGCTAAATAGTTGCTCGTTTTTTTCATTTACTGCCTTTGTTTTGTATGTTCCATTTGTGTAATCTACATCATATGTTACTATAAATACAGCCTTGTCCTTGTTTGGAACAACAACCATTTCATCATAACTTGGTGTAATTACTGTGTTTCCAGATGAATCAATTATGCCCCATTTATTGTTTGTAAATGCAGAATAGTATGCCATTGCAACTTTCTTTTCAGTTGTTTCAGCTTTTGGCTGCATTAATTTTATAAAAACTGCTACAAACATTATTATTACTAAAAATGCTATTATAACAGCAATAACTTTTTTTATATTTAGCTTATGTTCAGATCCGTTATATCTTTTTCCTCTACTCATAAATGTCCTCTCTAATTTATATAATTTTTGCAAGTATAATATATCACAAAATATGGTGGAATTACAATATAAAAGAGGAGATTTCTTTGGTTTTAATATTGAATTATTAACTTTTTATAAAAATACAACTAATTACTCCTTCTTAACTTCATGTTAAAAACTAAAATTTGAGTCATTAGTTGTATTACATTAAAAAATTTATTTACTTAAACTTTATTTATAGTATTTTATGAATTTTTTCTATCGCTTTTATTGTATCCTCAAATTCTACTTCTTTCGCATACGTATGCTCTTTTCTGTATTTGTTCCACCTTTCTAACAAATTTATGTCATTAGAAAGATTTAAAATTATTTCATTATATTTATCTAAATATTTCTTTGATTTTCTATGTTTAAAAGTTGTATCAACAGCCACCTCAAGTGTCGCTTTATCAATATCATTCCATTTGTATGTTACAAAATAATATAAATCATAATAGTCTTTCATTCTACTGTTAGAAATATTTCTCTTTAACACAGTTTCAAATTTTTCAGCAATTATTGTTTCATAATTATATGTATACAAGCTTATTTGATTATTTTCAAGTATCGTTTTATACTTATATTCTATAGCTCTCGGTGTAATTAAATCTCCTGTCGATATATCTATTGAAAATGGAATTTTTAAATTGCTTAATTTTGCAATCAATTTAAACCTATATCCTCCATATTCATTATCTTCTTTTATTGGTACATTTTTTTCTACTTCAAAGATTACATTATCATCAATTTTAATAGATAAAATATCATCTATCATTTCATTTATTTCGTCTTTTTCAAAGTTCATACCTGTAATATTTGCATCTATATCCATTGTTGTTCTCATGTTAATCCCCATAATCGCTGACAGTAGAAAACCGACCTTTAATAATAAATTTTTCTTTATACTCTGACTTTGATAGTCGTTCTAGAAATCTTTCAAACATATAATTTTGCAGTACTTCCTGAACAGATAATCCATTTAGCTTTGCAAAATTTTTAGATTTATCCATTAATGATTGAATATTTTTTATCAAATAAATACCTCCATTATCATTCTAATTTTCTTTTCACACTTTAATCTTTTTGCATATTCAATAATCATGCTTTTATCAATTTCTTTATTAGAAAAAGCATTTCTTATCACTTTATTTTTTTGTTCTAAATCTAACCCACACTTATTTTCGTTTTTTACAATATCGCAAATTGTTCTTTCTAGGTTGTATGTTTTGACATTATTCCCGAATGGAGATTTCAACTCTATAGCTCCTAGTTCTATATTTTCTCTACTTGTATAATGTATTCTTATTTTTTCTCTATCTATCGTACTTACATTATACTCATTCGGTATAGTTATATCTATCATATTAGGTGTTACCTCTGTTTGATTTAAGAAAAACAACGCCGTATTATATGAAAATATAGCTTTTTTATATCTACTTTGAATTGTAAAATATTCGTCTTCAAAGCTATTTATTTTGGCATATAAGCCTTTTCTTACTTTATAAATATAATTGTCCTCCATCAATTTATTTATATAATAAAATTTAATTTTTGCATCTTTAAAATCATTTACTGTTATTGCATTATCTTTTTCATTTACAAATTCTTTTATTTTTTCGTAGTCCTTCATAATATTCCCCCACACTGAAATTATATCACAAATTCAGTGTAGTAGTCAACTTTTTATTGTAAGAATAGAACGTCATATTCTGGCATTTTTCAACATATTTATTAGATATTCAAAAAAGATTCACACTTTGTATTAAAGCATGAATCTTTTATTTTATATATTCTTTTTATGTATTTTATAAACCATTACAGTCATGTCATCTTTTTCTTTTCCGAAGTCATTGTCTATGGCTTCTTTTAATATTAAATCTGCCATTCTCTGTGCATCATCTGTCTCAATTTCTTCCAATATTTCTTGCATCCATAAGTCCTTGCTTATGTATTCTTTGTTGGATTCTAGTATTCCATCACTGCACATTACAACTATATCTCCGTCTTGAAGGTCGTAGTTATATTCTACTAAATCTATATTGTTTAGTATTCCTGTTGGTAACGAAACTGATTTTAGTGTTTCTACATTTCCTCCTCTTTTTACAAATGTTGGGCAAGCTCCATTTTTTATAAATTTCATATTGCCTTTATACAAGTCTAGTATGCTTACATCAAGTGTTGCATACATGTCCTCGTCTGTATTTGCAGATATTGTTGTGTTTACTAACTTTAGAGCTGTATCGTTGTTGAAGCCAGATTGTAGCAGTCTTTCTAGTGTTTTTATTGCAATTTTACTGCTCTTTCTCGCATCTGGTCCAGAGCCCATTCCATCGCTTATTGCAAGCAAATATTTACCATCTTCTAGCCTTGTTTGCAAGGTTGTGTCACCAGATATTATGGAATCAAACTTCTTTGCTTTTGCAAGTCCTACTTGCATTGTAAATTCATCTTCTGATGTAAATGTGTACATACAAGTATTGTCATTTGCTCTTAGCCCACATTTCTGTTTTTGTAAAACCATTTTTTCGTTAAATACTTTTGCTAAAATTCGCGCAATTTTTTTAACTCCACACTCTTTTCCATCCACAGAATCGCACACACCTGTGTATAACGTTATTATGTATCTACTACTATCTTCTTGTTTCACAGTAATGTCTTTTAATTCTATTTCTTTTTCCTCTAGCAATTTTTTTACTTGCTCTTTTTGAGTTTTGTATATATCATCTTCATCTTTTGTAATTTGATTTGCCAAGTTTGATAATGCTTCAGATACTCCATTTAATTGGCTTGACATTGTTTTTTTGTTCTCGTCTAGTTTCTTTTTCCATATAAAGTTTAACTTGCTAACTCTATATGCAGAATTTATGGCTCTTACAATTTCATCAATATCATTTTGTGCAACATAGTCATCTTCCTTAGAATCTGCACTAAATCCCATTATGTAATTGTTATGGCTTGCAAATATTTTTACTATATCTTTTCTTGTAATAACTTCTCTTGCCATAAGTTGCTCAAAAATTTCATCCAAAATATTTTCGTTATTGTTATAGATGTCTTCATATAATAGATTTTCTTCTTTGCCTTCCAAATTGTTATATAATTCATCTTCAAATAGTTCTTGGTTAGCCTTTTCTTGCTTTTCTAGCTCTTCGTCTGTAACAATTGTAGCAGCAGCATTTTCATACTCTCTTGCCATTGCTGAAATTGTATTAGACATATTTGTAAGCTTATTTATAGTCTCTTTATTTTCTTCTAAAGTTCTTGTAGTTGTTTCTGGAAGCATCTTAGTATTTCCAACTAAATCACTTATTTCGATTTTATATGATTTTGGAATTGCAAGAAGTCCAAGAGCGGCAATTAATATCTCTTGAAATTTTATTACCTCTACTGTGTTTCCATTTGCAACATATGATAATACTACATTTCCTATTATAAATCCAACTATAACCCCTACTCTGCCAAGTCTATTTAATAGCCCTGCAATCATTCCAGATATCGCATATGCAGCTAGCATTACAGGTTGTTGGCCTGATAATATTCCGACTACCGTTCCTATTGTTATTCCAGTAGTCCCGCCCACTAGTACTCCATTCTTCCAGCCCATTACTAGTACTATTAGAATACACAATATATTTCTAATTGAGAAACCAAATATACTAAAGTTTCCTAAACAATTTACGGCTAATGCAAGCATTAAACTTGCTCCCATTACCTCTTCTATTGAAAATACTTTTTTTATTTTTATCTCTTTGAATACAATTAATGAATTTACAAAAACTTTATATAAAATTGCCGTAGTGATTGTTATCATTAAAGTATACAATAAATCATAAACTAGGAAGCCTTTAAATAAAAGTTTAATCATTTGAACAGTGAATACTGCAACAGTCATTTGCATTCCAACTTTTAATTTTTCATTGCTTTCTTCTTGCTCAATTGGTCTTTTTATTAGCACTAACGCTACAAATATTAGCAGTGTTAATATGTAAAATAAAAGACCACTTCCGCCAAACTTTATTGCTGTTCCAACTAATGTTACTAAGCATACAATTAGTGCAGGAACGCCTGCTCCAAAGCTAGCTGCCGTAATGGCATAACCAAATGGTGCAGCACTTGTAAATACTGGGCTATTTTGTCCTCCTAGCAAAGACATCATAAATGCTAGGGCATAAATAATGATGTTTGGAACACTAAAATTTTGCTTTAATATTCCAATTATCTTTTCTTTTTTGCTTTGCGTAGCAAAATCAACCTCGTCATCAAAAACTTCTTCTGTGTTTTTTGATATATTTTGAAACATCTTTACCACCTCTTACCTTTTTAACTTTTGTACCTTTAACTGTATGCTAGTATTTTAGTACAAGCCTTGTAATTTGTTTGTCGTTTTTAGGCAAAAATTTAAAAAAGTGTTTTACATCTTGTGATATATTTTTATTATATTTTTTTAATTCTTCTATTATTTTTATTTATATTAAAAAATATCAAAGTTATTTTATATTATTTTGGCGGAAAATACAAGAGTTTGGGGATAAATTCTAATTGTTATACTGGTATTTTGCCCAATAGGGACGCCCCTTTTTGGGCGATATTAAAAAAACAATTTGGAGACAAAGAAGAAATTTCACAATATTTTGTATTAAAGCTTAAATTATACATTTTTTCTCCGTTCTCGAATTGTATTGCACAAAATTTCGCCCAAAAAGGGGCGTCCCTATTGGGCGAAAAATTTATTTTATTACTTTTTCTGCATATGTGTTGTTTATTATTTTGTTGTATGGTGCTTTTTGCGTTAGTTCTCCTGCTTCTGTCATTATTAATTGTAGTTTATCGAAACTTTCTTCTTTTAATACTGGCGTTTCGTTCCAAGCGTCTATGTCTTTGTAGCTTTGTACTGATTTTTCTATTGATTCTACGCTCGTGCTTGGGAAGAAGCTTTGTATTGCTTCTGCTATTTCTCTTGATGTGTGTGATTTTACCCATTTTTGTCCTTTATATATTGCACGTGTGAATTTTTCTATTGTTTCGCTATTTTTTTCTATATAGCTTTTCTTTGCACAGTATGCTGTATATGGAACTTCTCCAGACGCCTCTCCAACTGACGCTACTACATAACCTTTTCCTTCTGCTTCTGTCATTGATGCTGTTGGCTCGAATAGTGTTACATATTCAGCATTTCCACCTGCAAAGGCTCCTGCCATTAAGTCAAATTTTATACTATCATCTAATACTAAGTCTGTTTCTGGGTTTAGTCCATTTTGTTTTAAAACATATTCAAATGTCATGTATGGCACTCCACCTTTTCTGCCTGGTATTACTGTTTTTCCTTTTAAGTCCTGCCATG
>ERZ827168.4874-NODE-4874-length-11829-cov-7.277306_pt1 | contig 11829 bp, 9 predicted proteins | sample MGYA00519868_ERZ827168 | MGnify/ENA primary metagenome ERZ827168 (study PRJEB31778, sample SAMEA3449271) | human gut metagenome | biome: human gut; feature: human-associated habitat; material: faeces | place: United Kingdom | collected 2010/2012 ...
CTTTAATTTCATAATCAACAGTGGCGTTTTTATCTAAATCTTTTAAATAAACAGTTGGATCTAATTTTTCAGTAGCATCGATTGTAATGGTTTCACCATCGGCTACATTACTAGTAGCTAAATTACCACAACCAGTTAATAATAGCGATAATGCACAAACGCATAATAATTTTTTATTCATTCAAAGCTCCTTTTGTTTTAATAATAGATTATACAATTATTATATCAAAGTTATAACCTAGAAATTTTTGGATTAATTATTAACCGTACTGGCGTGTTATAGTGGGTAATTAGGAAGGGCAGATAAAGATGATTTGCCTGTACAAAACAATGTTAAGGAAGCATTTAAAAAATAGTTATAATTGTTTTGAACTTTATTATTATCTTATGTAAGGGTTGTTCATATTAACCCCCAATCATTATGAATGGCTACCCTACAACCAGCACTTCTTGTCATGGAGTGCTTTTTAGCACGAGTGCCTGTCGTTCAAAAAAGACATTTTAAATAGCGTCTTTATTCTTCTTTAAGTTCTTTTGCGTACTTGTAGAAAGTTCCTCTACTAACGCCAACTATTTTCATAACTTCTTCATCAGAAAAAGATCCATCAAATTTTTTACTAAGTGATTTAATTTGAGTTTTGATTTCGTTAGATCTTTCTTTATATAGTTTAGTTCCTTTTTTAAGTCCTACTTGTTTGCCTTGATCTGTTGCTACCATTAGACGACATCTGCGTAGTAGGGTATCTAGTTCTGCATAGTTTTGATAAGTTTCAGTTTCTAATTTTAGAAAATTCTCAATGTTGTTGTTTTGGATACTGGCAATTTTCATCGATACAGTACGAGTATCAAAATTGGGTGATTTCATAAAGTAAACATCAAATCCTCTATTTAATAGATTTAAATATAATTTGTAGCCATCATTACACAAAACATTTATGTTATCGAATATTAAAATATCAGATGCTCTAAATTTTGATAATTGATATTCCAAATCATAAATTAATATTTGCTCAGCTTCTGAATACATCTTAGAAGCTATTTTTAATTCTTTTTCAGAATAATTCTTTTCATATAAAAAATAAATCATAAAAATCCCCTAGTATAGCACAACTATACTTGTTATATACTAAATAATCAGATACAATTAAAGTGTAAAACAAGTATGCTACTAATATACACAATTATATAAATCTTAATAGAGAAAAGAAAGGTCTAATATGAGATTTGGAACTTGGAATTATGTTAGAGAAATTAAACAAACTGGCGAAGTTTATATTAAAGAAATGATTGTTTTAAAAAAGGGCAGGGACTTCTATGCTTTTACAGACTTCAACAAATACGTTACAGGCAATAATAAAAAGAGATCTCACAAGATAAATGAGAAACTTACTAAAAAAATCACAATGGTGGTTAAGCTTTTAAACTATTTGTATTTTGACCAATATCATATTCAAAAATTAGAAGATATAGAATTATCAATGATTCAAAAATTTTTAACCGACTACGGATTATGTAATCTAGATAGTGATAATGAATTTACTCATAGGAACAAGACAACCGTTGATCTATGTATTGGCTACATCATTGATTTTGTTGAAAATCTCATTAATGATAAAAGCTTAAAAATGAAATTTGGTACGGATGATTTATATAAAGAAAAAGAAGTTTTCTCTAAAAGAAGTAAGAAATATATCAAAATCAAAGTGCCAGTATTTGAAGTTAATTACATTGACCGTTATACACCAAAAATATTTAGAGATATCCCAACTGATGCTTTTGCGATAATAATGAATCAAATTTATTTATATCATCCTAGAATTTTGATGTTGGCAGCCAATAGTGCTTTTGCAGGACTAAGACCAAGTGAAAGTTGCAATGTTAGAAGGGAAGACTCTTTACTTGGACCAGGAATAAGAATAGAAACAATTGATGGTGAAGTGGTTGATATAACATTAGATTTAAGATATGAATTTAGTTTAAGAAGCGATAACGTGCCAGTAGGTGGCATCAAGAAGCATCGTGAACAAAGAGTTTATTATGACCTAATGGCAAATTGGTTAGCATGTTATAAAAGATATAACGAATTTAATGAAGGCAGAAAATACGAAAAGGGAACAGGTCCTTTAAGTACTAATGACCAAGGCAAAGCAATTATTTATCGTTCTTACTATAACGAGTTTCGTATAGCGGTTAAAGAATGTATTCCATTGATGTTATCAAGTGATAATCCTGAGGTGGTCTTATATGGAACTTATTTATCAACTCATCATATTTCACCACATATATTAAGACACTGGTTCTCAGTTTATTTAGTATTAAATGGTGCTGAATTAAATGAACTAATGTATTGGAGAGGTGATAAGTGCGTAGAATCATCACAAGTTTATCTTGATAATAAATCTGACATCATTAAACAACACAATATAGTAGCTGAAAAAGCCTTTGATTTCTTAATGTGGAGAGCAACTAAATGAACTTAAATAATTATCTAAATTCTTTTACAACTGATGAAAACATCAAACAAGAACTAATCGATTATTTAGCCTTGAATAATTGGTTTGGCTACGAATTAAAACTAAATAACGGTCAAATCGAAATCGATGATAATTTCATCCATACAGGCAAACAATTAACTGAATTTATTGATAATTTAAAAAGTAGCGATAAAGAAAAACTAGATTATTCTTTTAAACTATTTAAAGAAAAATATCCTGAAACATCTACGATAATAATAAAATTCTTTAATATTTCTAATAACCTTACTGATGAAAATAAAAATTACATCATAAGATTTTTATTAAACAATCTAGTTGATGAAATAACTAGATTAAGCGATAAAGAAGTCAAGTCAATGATTGAAGATGCTATGGAGTGTTTAAGCTACAATAACTGTCAAATACTTTTGCTATTATTTGCCTATACAAAACAACATTACAATACTTTTTATGTAAGTGATTTCTTTTTAGAAAAAGAAGAAATGCCTAATAATGATGCCTATGAAGTTGATGAATATTGTAGGATTTTATATCACATGTTCAACGAAGATTACATAAAAGAAAATGACATGTACTACAAGGCTACATCAAGTAAAAGTTATATAGATACTTGGCTATTTATATCACTTCATTTTATTTGTGATTTAAGAAATAGTGACCTAGAAAAATTACCTCATCCTATTATTCCTTATGAACCAGAAAAAATACTAGAAATGATTAAAGAAGATAAATTTAAAGATGAAGATGCTTTAAAGGTACTTTATTCAATTACATATTTCATAAAGTTTAAAGGTGATAAACCCAATAAAACCAAAAGTTATAATGTTCCAAACATTAAGTTCTTTGTGCCTAAAAGTGCTGAAATCCATATAGGCAAATTATTCGCCATAGCTGAAAGTTGGTATCAAATAAGTGAGTCTAATGGAACTCTAATAAGAGTTATTACAAATTATAAAGACATCAATAGAAACATGGGAGAAGAAATTGGCGATCTATTCTTAGAATCAAATTTTCATACTAGAAAAGCCAACAAGAGTTACATGCAAATTATAGAGATATTAACTGACTCTGTTCTTGGCATGAATGAAGACTTTCATGTAAAGGGTTATATGTTAGCATCTATTGCAAGGTCTCATAAAGGCTCATATGGTAAGTTTGCTTCTACAACTATCAAATACCTCAAAGACCAGAAAATGAGCGGATACAGTCCCGAATTTGTTGCTAAGGAACTGTTTGAAAGAGGAGTCCTTTCATATATTCCAAAGATGCTATTAAGTATCGTTACTGATAGAGAAATCGATAAGTTTGATGTACATACACAAACTAAAATGATTGAGGAATTTGCATTATCACCATATGAGGTAGAAAGTGTAGTCAATATTTCAAATATCGCAGTTAAAAAATCAAATGAGATAGTTAGTGATTTAGTCAAATCTATCGATAAAGAGGCTATTTTAAATATCGTTCATAAAATTGGAAATGGTGAAGCGGTATCTAAAAATAATGGATCATTTTGTTTATTATCAGCACTTAAAATGCCATGTATTAAGAAGGATATTAGAAATTGTTCAATATGTGAGTTCGATATTTTAACCAAAGAGACTCTATTCAAAATGATTAATGAAACAAATAGATTAAAGGCTTTATATAGAAATAGCCAAAACCTATTGGAAAGAAATAAGTTAAAACAATCCGCCATATTAATCACTAATAAGCTAAATGAAATGTTATGCGTTTATAAAGAAACTTATGGTGAAGAAGATTTTGAAATATTATCAAAAATCATAAAGGAGCTAATGAATGAGGAAGATTAATATATCAGTTAAAAATTTCAATTTAAATAATCTTAGAGATGTTGAAGTGGCTCAAATATTTAATGCTTATAAAGATGCTGGGATTATTCTTACTGGCAGTTTAGATTCTAACAAATGGGACTTAACAGATGAATACGCAAACTGTACATTTAACTTTAATATTTCAAAAGATGATTTTATTGAATATGAAACAAATCTAGATATTAACTTAGATGATTTTATCTATAAATTAAAAGCATACATATTAACCCAACTTGGTGAAGTTATTCTAAACACCTTACGTCAATTTATATATGATTTAAAGAAGGTAATAAGTTTCTCTTATGATGATTTAAGCTATGAATTAGAAGATGCAAATATCCATTCTTTACAAAGGATTTTTGATTTCTTTAACCTTATTAAAACTAGCGAAAAGAGTGAAGAATATCGTTATATCTTAGAGTCTATTAAAAATAACATAATAATCGCTAACGGTGATAGAAAACGCCTACTAGCATCTTTTAACTCTTATTTCTTATTTGAAGATCTAATAGAAAAGTTTTGGAGAGAAACAAATGATGAAGATGAAAGATTATTCTTCTTTCCTATATGGTACTGGTGGCGTTTATCAACAATACTTCCAACTCGTCCAAGAGAAATAGTATTAACACCAAGAAATTGTTTAAGCAAGAGAGATAATCAATGGTATTTAACTGTAAGAAAAGATACTAAAAAGGGCAGTAATAAAAAGAAAACATACAAGATAGATACTGATTATAGTTTATTTACCTTTGTGATAACAGAAGAGTTTGCCAGTGATATTAGATGGTATTTAGATAAAACTAGCCAGTATGAAAGAAATGAGCTTAATACTTTATTTATCACTGACACCCATTATAAAAGATGGGAAAGATGCAAACCTTATACCAGTCGTTATTTTACATATATTAATTTAAACACTTGTTTAAGATACTTCTTTGAGTTTATTATTCAAGATTATTACGGATATGAACTCATTGATGATATAAATAGAAAACATTTAAATCCTAATCAAATACATAAATTCTGTTTAGGGGATACAAGACACTTATCTTTAATTGGCGTTATTTTCTCAGGAGCACCAGCTAGTGTAGCCAAGGTACTGGCAGGTCATGACTCAATTGATATAGGTTCTCATTATTACACTAATATTGCTTCTTTTGTAGAAACTCAAACATATAGAAACTATAAAAGATTAACCACAAAAGAAAGATTTTCTTTAAGTGAATATAGGGGACCAATTGGCAAAAACTTTGTCAAAGTAAGTGGCGGTAATTGTTATTCAATAAATTATTCAAACGGAATATTTAGTGATTGTTTAAACTCAATTGGACCAAATGGCGAGATTGGTAATTGTCCTAATTGTCCATATTTTAGAACCTCTGGAAGGGTATTTTCTAATAGCAAGGAAGAATATGAAAACAAGATAAATAGCTCTTACAAAGCACTTAAAATGACTACACAAGCTGTTAGAAAAGCAAAAGGATATGAAGAAGATATAAGCCGACAATTATATGAAATTAATAATCTAGCTAACGAATATTCAAGATATTTAATGGAAACAGAAGGAGAAGGAATATGGCAAGACCCGCAAGTATAGATGATAAAACATTAATCAAGTACGTTGATGAATATGTATCGCTTTATCCTAATAAAAAAATTAAATATGTTGATGTTGAAACATATATTAAAAAACAAGGAATTTGCATTAATGATGGAATTATAAAGAGAAGAAAATCAATTACAGATTACATAAAATCTCTAAATAATAATAATTTAGAGAATCATATTAATAAGGTGTTTGCTTATGTGCCACTTGATATAACTGGGCTTTCAAACAAAACCCATCTAACCGTACAGGCAAAAGAACTGTTGATAAACAGGGAAAAAATAATTAAACAAATCGTTGATTCAGCTGTTGCGATTAGCGAAGAAAACAAGAGATTAACAGAGTTAAATAAAGTCTTAGCTTCTGAAAATAAAGCTTTAAAAAACGAAATAAAGGAACTTGATATAAAAAAGGAAAACCTATTATCAAATAAAGAAAAGATTAAATATTATAAAACCCAATTAGAAGATATTTGCTTGCCAGAAGCCTTTGATATTATTGTTAATAACTTGGAATATGGTGATGTTGTTTCTAAAACTAATTTAGATAATAAAACCCTAACTGCCGATAAACCAATTAATTCAATCATCTCTGATATAACAGATAGTTTAATGGAAGGATTTGATGATGACGACATTATTTAAACAATTTCCTATTGCAGAAAAGTTATGGGCTGATGATAAAGATCCAAACAAATATACCATTGAATCAAAAGCCAATATAAACTGGAAATGCGAAAAAGGGCACAATTTTAAGAAAACAATAAATAAATTTATCATTAATCAGGAATGTCCTATATGCAAGAAACAAGCAAATAGATTAACAAATGAGCCAAAAGCTGTTGCGATGTGGAATTATAAAAAGAATGAAATTGATATCAATAAAGTTTCTTTAAGAAATAATAAAGCTTATTGGTGGTTGTGCGATAAAGGACATAGTTTTAGGATGCAATGCGATAGAATAAACGGCAATGATTACAAGTGTCCTTATTGTGATATGGATACACTTGATAAACATCCTGAACTATTAAAACAGTTTGATTTTGATAATAATCCTGATATTGATATTCATTACACTTCTTGTAATTCTAAACTTGAAGCTAATTGGAAGTGTTTAAATTGTGGCTATACATGGAAAGCTCAAATAGCATCCAGACATAGTAAAAAAGGACGTTGCCCATGTTGTGAAGAAAAATCAGTTGTACAGGCAGGTTATAACGATATATTTACCCTGTATCCTGAACTAAGACTAGATTTTAACGATAATTATGATCCAAGTAATGAAGGTGTTTCTTCAACCAGAAAAGCTAAATGGAAATGTCATATTTGTAATTATGAATGGGAAACAACTCTTACTGGAAGAATCAAAAATGGCAAGATAAACAAATGTCCAGCTTGTGCCAATATCGTTAGAACAACATCATATGCTGAACAATATCCTGAATTGTTAAATTATTATTCTCCTAATAACATTAATCCACTAACAGAACTTGTTACTGGCCAATTAGATAGAAAAAAATACTTATGGATTTGTAAAAAACATGGTGAATATGAACAGTATCTGAGTGCTCAAATAAGAGGCTTAAAAACAAAATATAATGGCTGTCCTTATTGTGCTGGCAAAAAAAGTAAAGAAAGAAGAAAGCTTCGGATATGTTCATCCAGAACTTGTTAAAGAATATTCACCTGAAAACAAAGAAAGAATATTTGAAGTTTCTCTTAATTCAGATAAAGAAGCTATCTGGCAGTGTGAATGTGGTAATAAATGGACAGCATCATTTCGTACAAGACACCAAGGTTTTGGCAAATGTAGAAAATGTAATCCTTATTCTAATTATGAGAATATGTTAGCCGATGAAAGACCTGACTTAGAAGCCTATTACAAAGATGAAAGAAGATTTGATTCTTATGCTGTTTCATCAAATGAAGACACAATATGGGAATGCCAAAATGGACATAGATTTAATATGCCTGTATACAAAATGACAAGATACACTAGTTTTACTTGTCCGATTTGTGAAGGGATTAGATTAGAACAAGGCGTTAATGATTTTGAATCTAATTATCCAGAACTTTCAAAAGAATGGTCTATTAATAACGAAAGAAAACCAAGTGAAACGATCAAAACTACCAATCATGTTATTAAGTGGATTTGTAAAGATTGCGGTTTAAACTTCAAGAAAAAATTAATGGTTATGCTTGCCCAGTTTGTGATAATAGAACCACCGTTAAAGGAATTAACGATTTAGCAACAACACATCCTTTACTGGCAAATGAGTACTCAAAAGCTAACACAAGAGATATTACAACTATCAGAAAAGACATTGAAGTTTATGTTCTTTGGACCTGTCCTGATTGCCATAATGATTATCAATATATGGTCAAATATAAAGAAGCAGGGGATAAGATTTGCCCGTTTTGTAATAACAAGAGAGTCAAACCTGGATTTAATGATTTACTTACAGTTGAACCTGAACTAGCTGAAAGATACTCTATTAATAATGAACTTCCTGCCAAAAGAATATTAGCTAGCAGTCCTTCAATTTTTAGATGGAATTGTGATCATTGTGGTGGTGAATATCCTGCCACAATAAATCAAATCAAAGATGGTTATTGTCCGTTTTGCAGCAACGAAAGGGTATTGTCTGGTTTTAATGATCTTGCCACTGTTTATCCTGAATTAGCTAAAAAATACACTACCAACAATCCTAAACCAGCTAACGAAATCTTATATACAAATCAAACTTATTATGAATGGCAGTGTCCTGAATGTGGTGGTGTTTATAATGCCTCATTACAAGATGTCATAGATGGCTATTGTCCATATTGTGAGAATAAACGAGTACTGAAAGGACTTAACGATTTAACCACCACACATCCTCACCTTGTGGGTGAATGGGGTTTAGAGAATTATTTATTAGATATAGGCGGACCTGAAAAATATAAATATAGCTCAAAGAAAAACGTATATTGGCTTTGTCCTAAATGTGGAACTCATTATCGGATGACTATTAACAACAGAATCATCAACGATAAAAGACATCATGAGTCGTGTTGGAAATGTGCTGGCAGAATGAAAAATATCTTAAAGTTATAGTAAAAAAAGGTGCTGTCCAAAAACCTAAGTATTAAAACTTAAGTTTAGACAGCCTTCTATTAAGGTTTTAAAGTATTTATTATTAAAATATTAAACATTTAAGAATAGATAGTAATTATTTTTAAAGTTTCCTTCTAGAATGAGCTGAAGGAAAATATATTATTTCACTTTATAATGATAAAATCGGATATGATATATGTTTTCTTTGAACAAGAACTTTATATCGATAGAGATGTTTGGGCTTCATTTCTAGGCATCTCTTTTATTTCTACATCTTAAAAAAAGGCATCCAAACCCAAAATCATTTATTTAGGTTTTTGGACAGCCCCTTTCATAAAAACATTTATATTTCGTTAGCCACCTTATAACCAGTACGGATAACAATAGCGATATCAGCAGTTCTTTCACCTGAATAGTCACCAATATAAGTGAATGGAATAGCCAACTTAGAATCATCGAATAAATTCTTTTTAGAACCTAACGAATTAACATTTACGGCTATCCGAAATAATAGGTTGATTTTCTAGGTTTATTCCTAGTATTAACCTCTTTTATTTTAAGTATCACTCCGCAAAATTTGGTTGTCAAATTTTCTCTCTTATAAATTTGTTGCTAACTCATGTGCTTGAGTAATCGCATCTCTTAAAGTTCCAACCTTGTCACAATCGCCAATATAATGAACCTTATCACTATTGATTTCAATCTTCTTAGGTATATAACCAACTGCGAAAATTAATGTATCAGCATCATTAATAACGTGTTCTACGCCATTCTTAACATAAGTGATAGTATTTTCATCCACCTTTGTAACTTGAGCGCTCATTTCGATGTTTACACCATTTTGCATCAATCTTTGAGTAAGTCTAGACTTAGCAGCACCACCTTCACCTGGCATTAGGCTATTAGTCATTTCTAGGATTGTAACCTTACGGTTCATTGGGAACAAGTCGTTAATTAAAGGAGCTAAGAAATCAGCGGTTTCACAGCCAACACTGCCACCACCAAGAACAACAATGTTTCTACCTGGGTATTTGCTGCCTGATAGTACTTCATCAGCTGTCATGCAATTCTTAAATATTTCAAATGGAGGGATTTCTTTAGAAATAGCACCACATGAACAAATGATTTCATAATCTTTGAATTCATTGTTAAGCATTTCTTCGGTCACCTCTGTATTTAGTCTTACTTCGATGCCTGCATTATCAAGTCTTCTCTTCATATATTTGATTACGCGGCATAGTTCTTGTTTAGCGATAGGTACAGCAGCAATTCTTAATTGGCCACCTAGCTCATTAGACTTTTCACACAATACAACTTCATGGCCTCTTTGGTGTGCTACATAAGCAGCTTCCATACCAGCAGGACCACCACCAATAACTAATACTTTCTTCTTTTCAGTAGCTTTTTCAACCGTATCATCTTCAACACTTGGATTTACTGTGCAACTAATACGTTTGCCCATCATGATACCTGTTAAACAACGACCACAGCCGATACATGGGCGGATATCGTCAGTCTTGCCTTCAAATGCCTTATTAGCAAATTCGCTATCGCAAAGGTTAGCACGACCAATCATGCACATGTCGCACTTGTCATTTTCGATTAACTCTTCAGCAACCCATGGTTCGTTGATACGAGCTACAGTTGCTACTGGGATGTTAACGTGTTTCTTAATTTCTTCTGAACAATGAGCATGTGGAGCAGGACTAGTACCTGGAGCAGGCATGCTTGATCCACGCTTAATTGTATTGCCACCAGAAACATGAATGAAGTCAACACCAGCTTTTTCTAATTGCTTAGAAACATAGATTTGGTCATTTAATGTTAAACCACCTTCACTGTATTCATCGCCACTGATACGAACATCAATGATGAAGTCATCACCACAATACTTACGAATTGATTCGATAACTTCTAAGCATAGACGTAAACGTCCATCGATGTTACCACCATATTCGTCTGTACGTTTGTTATATAAAGGTGTTAAGAAGCCACCTAATAATCCATGAGCATGCGCACATTGAATTTCAACACCATCACCACCAGCTAATTGTACACGGTGAGCAGCTTGACCAAATTGATCAACGATTGTATGTAGTTCTTCAACAGTTGCAGGTCTTGGTGCACTTTTTGCGTAATATGGTCCAACATTACTTGGTGCAATTAATTGAGGTGTACCAGGAATAGGGAATGCCATATAAGCAGGATGGAATAATTGAGCTAAAATTTTTGTGTCATACTTATGAACTCCTTCAACTAATTCTTTCCAACCAGGGATAAAACTGTCATCATAGATAGACATATCACCAGGTAAGTATACATAGGTTGGTTCTACTGTAACTACTTCAGTAACAATAAGCCCAACACCACCTTTGGCTCTGGCTGAATAGTGTGCCACTAAATCATCAGTAACATAACCTTTGTCAGCCATATTTGTAGAAATAGGTGGCATAAAAATACGGTTCTTTACCGTAGTCTTTCCGATTTGAATAGGTTAAAATAAATGTGGAAATTGATTCAAATTCTTAACCCTCCTTTTAGAATCTTGAAGTAATTTTCATATTTTTCATCGTTATCTAAATCAGCTAATAATTCTATGAAATTGAAAATTAAATAACATCAATATTATATAGTAAATATTAGTTCATATTTGAACAAATTTTATGTAAAGCATATACAGCTTTTAGTATTGTTTATTAACCCAAAGTAACCCCCATCAATAATAACGAGGCTGTTTTTAGTCAAAAAGAAAAACTCTCTTTCGAGAGTTCTCTAACCGGCAACGTGCTTGATTCAC
>ERZ827168.4876-NODE-4876-length-11825-cov-6.234749_pt1 | contig 11825 bp, 8 predicted proteins | sample MGYA00519868_ERZ827168 | MGnify/ENA primary metagenome ERZ827168 (study PRJEB31778, sample SAMEA3449271) | human gut metagenome | biome: human gut; feature: human-associated habitat; material: faeces | place: United Kingdom | collected 2010/2012 ...
CACAGTCCCGGAGTTTCAAAAGTACATTGCACTATTTGCAGACAAAATGGCAAAATGATGTTGTATGACAGAAATAGTGTGAACGGAGTGCTTGTGAATGGCCAGCCGGTCAGAGGAATGACAGCATTACAGGACAAAGATCTAATACAGATTCTGGATTTTCAGATGTTCTATACCAATGGTTATATTTACTATAGAAGTGCAACTTCAGGTATTTCCTTATACGCTAAAAATATCAACAAGATTGTAGGACGCGGGAAGAAAAAGAAGAAGATTTTGAATAACGTAAATTGTGAGATCAGACCCAATGAGTTTGTTGCGATTATTGGAGGATCGGGTGCCGGAAAGACCACTCTGATGAGTGCAATCAGTGGATTTGACAAAGAATTTACCGGAGCAGTTTACTGTAATGGAGTGAACCTGATCGAACAGTTCCATTCACTGAAAAGCATTATAGGATTTGTGCCGCAGCAGGATATTATTTATGAAAATCTGACATTGAAAAGAATGCTTTTATATACTGCGAAATTAAAAATGCCAAAAGATACGCAGAGACAGGAGATGGAGCAGCGGATTCATGCAGTGTTGAAAATGGTGGATTTAGAGGAGCATCAGAATACCTATATCAGAAAACTTTCGGGAGGACAGAAAAAAAGAGCAAGTATTGCTGTTGAATTACTGGCAGATCCCAAATTGTTCTTCCTGGATGAACCAACATCAGGACTCGACCCGGGAACAGAAAAAAATCTGATGATGACGTTGAGCAAATTGTCAAAAGAACAGAATAAGACGATCGTAATGGTAACACATACGACGCAGAATCTTCATCTCTGCGACAAAATCATCTTTATGGGACCAGGAGGAAGGCTCTGTTTTTGTGGGAATGTTGAAGAAGCAAAGAAATTTTATCAGACAGATGATCTTGTCAATATCTATAATATGATTGCAGAAAACCCGGAACTGTGGCAGAGAAAATTTGAACAGTCACGTGACCGGTCAGAAATTTCCGGACGAAGAGGCAGTATGGATGAAACCCAGTCAAGGGAAATTGCAAAGAAAAATAAGGGTACTTCAGGTTTCAGGCAATTTGGTATTTTAACCGGAAGATATGCAGAACTTCTGTGGAATGATCGGCAAAGACTGGCATTGCTGTTAATTCAGCCATTGCTGATCGCAATTTTACTGAAGATCGTAGCAGATAAAGATATATTTAAAATCTACGAAAGTACAAAGTCGATGTTATTTGCATTGAGCTGTTCAGGAATTTGGATTGGAATGTTCAATTCGATTCAGGAAATATGCAAAGAACGTGTAATTCTGAAAAGAGAATATATGTCGAATTTGAAGCTACCGTGTTATATGATGTCAAAATTTGTACTGCAGGCATTACTAGGACTGATTCAGTCAATTATTTTGACATTAGTATTTTTGAGCCTGGTAGGAAATAGCAAAAAAGGAATTTTCTTCTCTGATTTCCGACCGGAAATGTTATTTACGGTATGGCTGACTGTAATTGCATCGGTTGCCATGGGATTTATTATTTCATCTGTAGTTCAGTCGGGAGACAAAGCGATGGCAGCGGCTCCATTCGTTCTGATCGTGCAGCTTTTATTTAGTGGAATTTTATTTACACTGAAAGGTGCAGGAAAAATCATCTCTTATTGTACGGTCAGCCGCTGGTCAGTGGAGGCACTTGGAAGTATTGCAAGACTGAATAAGCTGGATTTGCGGATGCAGGCAGATTTTCCGATGTTGGAGCATGAAGCAGAAAGCTTTTTCAAAGCAACGGCGGGACATGTATGGACTGCAAGTGGAATCTTGATCCTGATGACAGCGGTGCTGATGGTTGTTGCTACATTGCTGCTTCGTAATGTGGCGAAAGACCGAAGATAATTGTCAAAAGACCGGGGATAGAAAATTTTCATTTATAAAAAGATGTTGGGGGCAAAAGATGCCAACAATGAGAGATGAGTAAAGGAATTGAGAAATGTACAGCAGAAAAGGATATATGGATGAAACCTATGAAATACTGGGCTATCTTGGATCAGGAAGCGGTGGAGTCATCTATAAAGCATATCATAAACGTTTGCAGAAGGAAGTTGTCTTAAAAAAGATCAAAAGGAAAAGCAGAGATGCCAGGATCAACAGAAATGAAGTAGATATTCTAAAAAATCTGAATCATATGTATCTCCCTCAAGTGGTAGATTTTTTTGAGGAAAATGGTGAGATCTATACGGCGATGAGCTTTATTCCAGGAAGATCATTGAAAGAACTTATGGAAGAAAGAAGACAATTTTCCCAAAGACAACTGATCCGTTGGGCGATGCAATTGTGCAGTGCATTGAATTATCTGCATACCCAGACTCCACCGATCATTCATGGAGATATCAAGCCGGCAAATATCATGGTGACTCCGAGGGGAGATGTCTGTCTGATTGATTTTAATGTATCATTTGCTGTGAATGGAAATACGGTTTTAGGGTATACGGAGGGATATGCATCACCGGAACAGTATATTATTGCATTGGATTCAAGAGAAGGGCGGGAGCTGCCGCAGTATCGGGTGATTGATGAAAAAAGTGATATTTATAGTACGGGAGCGACACTTTTTCATCTGATCACAGGGAAAAAAGCAGGAAGAAACCGCACAAAGGCAGAAGAGTATCTGCTTAAAAATTATGTAAGTGAAGCTTTTGCAGCGGTGATCTTAAAAGCAATGGATCCTAAGTCTGAAAAGAGATATAAAAATGCAAGGGAAATGTTTCAGGCTTTACAGAATGTATATAAGAAAGATGCCAGATACAGAAAACTGGTGATCGGTCAGAGAGTGGCAATGCTCGGGCTGGTAGCCGGAATGGGACTGTCGATCATTGCGATCGGATATGGAATCCATACCATGAAACTTGAAAAAGTAAATCGGTATAATGAAATTGTAAAGCAACAGACGGAATATAGAAAATCAGGAGAATACGAAAAAGAGGAAGCACAGTATCAAAAAGCAATTAATCTGCTTCCGGCTAAAGAAGAAAGTTATTATCAGAATGCCTGTGCATTGTATGAACAGAAAGAATATCAGGATTGTATTGATTTTATTGACTATGATATATTTCAGAATGAAAAAGTAGATCTTTCAGATGACCGAATTGCAGATTTGTATTATCTGAAAGCGGAAAGCTGCTTTGAACTGGAAGATTATGGAGAGGCAGTAAAAGCATTTAAGAAAGTATTCCAACATGGTGGACAAAAAAGTGAGTTTTACCGTGATTACGCCATTGCACTTGCTTATAATGATGAACTAGATAAGGCAAAAGAGGTGTTGGATCATGCAGAAGATTATCAAATAGCAGATGATTCGCTTCTTTATGCGAGAGGAGAAATAGAAAAGTCTTCTGGAAATACAGCTAAGGCAGAGGAAGCTTTTAGGGATTGCATTTCAAAAAGTGAAAATGAGGAACTTATCATGCGTTCCTATGTCATGCTGAGTGAACTGGCAAAAGATAGTGGTAATCTGAGTGAGGAACGAAATGTTCTGCAGGAGGCAAAAGAAGTACTTCCTGTATCCAGACAGATGGTGATTCTGGAACGACTGATACAGGTTGATATTGATTTAGCAGATGCAGGAAAGACAAGTTACAGAAATGAAGCGATTGAATTGCTGCAGGAAGTGATCGATCAGGGCTGGGATACGTATGAGACATACAATAATCTTGTCATTCTCAATGAAAAGCAGGGCAATCTAACGGAGGCACAAAATGCGTTAGATACAATGAAAGAACAGTTCGGAGATGATTATAATATTGAAAAGAGAGCAGCATTTCTGGAAATAGACAAACAGGAACAGAAAGCAAATAAGAATCGTGATTACACTGCTTTTGCAGAATATTATGAAAAAGCAGAAAAAATGTATTATGAACAGTTGAAAAATAATGATACAGATGCGGAAATGGATCTGCTTGAGAATGTATATCAGCAGGTAAGAAGTGGAGGGTGGATAGAAGAATGAAAGTGACTGCAGGAATGATGATCCTGATTGCTGGAATTATTGGAGTGATCTTTTTTGGAGTTATGTTGATTGTAACAGCAAAAATATTTAAAAATAAGAAAAGAGAAATGTTAGAGAGATTAGAAAGAGAGTAAAGGAGACGTTATGTCGGGAATAAAAGGAGTAATTAAATATATTTCACAGTTGTTGATTCTATCATCTTTTTCCATTATTTTTTTACCGATTATCTGCTTGAAATGTTATGAGGAAAAAAGTGAGATATCTATTTTTAAGTTCATGCAGTGGAGCATAGGAAAGTCTACAAAATCATTCCTGGATGCTGATATGGAATTTGTAATAGGCAGACAGATGAAAATATATATCGTCTGTGCTTTGATCTGGGTTATGGTTACAGTAATTTTTACAATCATAATTCTTCTTGTGCAGTCACAGTTATCATACTATATTGCGATTGTTGCACAGCTTTTTACAATTTTGAGTGGTGGATTGATCTATCTGATGCTTTGTATGGAAACGAAAGGCCCGATTTTGGAAAAAATTTCCAATACATCCGAAGATTATCTTGGAACAAAAGCACTGTTTCCGGTAAAATCATTACTTATTTGGGGTGGAATACAGTTGCTTGCTTTGATTTTAAATTTTGCCGGAGCATTGCTCAAGGAGAAAAAAAGATCAGGCAGACATCAGGAAATGTATATTGCACCAGAGGAAATGGTGGGTGATCGAAGAAGTGGAATGCAGAGAACCGTAAAAACTCAGGCCACAGAATATGTTCCCCAAAGAAGAAATGAAAATAGAATAAAAAAGGATTGGGGGATGGATCAACAAAGGAGCAGAATGCAGGGACGGAGTACCTTTTCAGGTGCGATCCGTGGCCTGCAGAGAATGTATGAAAAAAAGGTCTATCCAATGAGTATGGGAGAAGCTGTATGGATCTGTTCAGATGGTGTACATATCTTTATGACGAAGGCAGATCAGAGTATAGAACATGAATTGCTTGCAGAGGTGTTTTATGTCGCAGAATATGAAGAATACTGGCTGACACCGGAGAAAAAAAGAATGGTTTTTCTTGAAAGCGGACAACCGTTAGGTGAAAAAAGAGAGTATTATATCCCGCGTGGAACGATCATTCAGGTAAGCTACAGCAATAATATGGAACCAATGAGATTTGAACTTGCATAAAAGAAAGAAGGCAGAATCATGAATTACGATGAGACAGTTTTTGTAAATCCAGACAAATTAGGATTGGATGAAGGAGATACTTTAGATGAACTATACAGAAAATTAGGGAAAGCCTATTATGAGGGAGCATTTGAAGATCCATTACCGCAGTTATTACCTTTATTTGATAAAATTACAAAAATAAAAGGCTTGTCTGCAGGCAGGGGTCAGCAGAAAAGGGACGACGTTCCTGCACAGAGATATTGTCCTTCCTGTGGAAAATTAATTGATGGTCAAGACAGATTTTGTGGTGGATGCGGATACGATTTAAATGATGTCGGGGTCAAAAGCCCCCGACTTTGATGCCTACGGATTGCTCCGTGCTACGCACTCCCACAATCCTACCCAATATTCGCATATCGTGGGATTATCATCCCACTTTTATGCTCATATCGGGGCGGGTCCTAAGGTCTTTCACCCACCTATGAGCAAGCTCATGTGGGCTTAGACCTTTTGACCCTGGCATCTTTCTATATACTTTATCATGATTTTGCATCCAGTTCAAACCAGAATTCTACTCCATTATCAAAATTTCTGACTCCGTATCCCTGATGGAACGATTCCATGATCGCTTTTACAATCGACAGACCGATTCCATTTCCGCCATATTCTCTTGTATGAGCCTTATCCACTTTGTAAAATTTATCCCACAGTTTCGGCACATCCTCCTCCGGGATCGGCTTTCCGCTGTTAAAGACAGAAACTCTTACTTTTCCATCCGATGATACGATTCTGACTTCAATCCGCTTTTCATTATCCACATGATGGATTGCATTTGTCAGATAATTTCGTACTACCTGTTCTGTCTTAAACTCATCTCCCCATACATAGACTTTCTCTTCACTCACAAAATCTACCGATGCACCCGCCTGCTGGATCAGAATATCACAGCTTGCGATCACGCCTCTTACAAGAGCCGCAATATCAAACCGTGCAAATTCTACCTCATCATTTCCAAATTCCAGTTGATTCAGTGTCAGAAGGTTCTTGACCATCTGATTCATCTTTGACGCTTCATCCATAATGACATCACAGTAAAACTCCCTGCTTTCCGAATCATCATTGACTCCTTCTTTCAGTCCTTCCGCATATCCCTGGATCAATGCGATCGGAGTCTTCAGCTCATGTGATACATTTCCCAGAAATTCATTTCTCATATCTTCCAATTTTTCTTTCTGTTCAATATCTTTCTGCAACTGATTATTTGCTGTCTTTAATTCCGAAACCGTCTTTTCCAGTTGCAGGGACATTTTATTAAAGTTCTCCCCCAGGATTCCGATCTCATTATTTCCACCACTGGTATACTTCATATCAAAATTCAGATTCGCCATATCTTCCGACAGCCTTGCCAATTCCATCACCGGCCTGGTGATCTTTCTTGAAAAAATCCATACAAGCAGACCTCCAACTACCATCCCTATGATACCAAGATAGATCAGGAACTGATTCGCCAGAGAAGCACTTTCCCGGATACTCTCCAGTGGGCTACGCATCAGCACAAAAAAATCATCATCCAGATACCCCCACATTTCAAGATAATCGGTTCCATTCTGACGATCCGTCATCTTCCGCATCACATACTGATCTGTCGATTTTAAAACAGTCTCATTCCCTGTATCCTTTGAAAAAAAGATCCGCAGAGTCTGATCGTAAAGAAGACTCTTTTCTTTTACATTAGAAAAAATTTCATTGATGGTTCCTGCATCCCGGTCTACATTCATCACGCAAACATCAATATTCATTTTTTCCAGTTCATAAGATAATTTCCACTGCTTATTCTCATCCGTCAGCTCATCAGACTCCTGTGCTTCTTTCAATGCATTATACGTATTCAGAAGATCACTCTCTTTGTGCGTGGTATAGTAATGTCCCAGGAACACCGCATTGACAATAAAAACTGCTGCCAGCACAAATGCCAGCAGACCGACAAAGACTGCAGTCATCTGTCTGCTTAACGATTTTTTCATCTGCTTTTCCATCTGCATCACCTGTTCTATTCTGCATCAAATTTGTATCCCATACCCCAGATCGTACGGATATACTCCCCTTTATCGCCCAACTTGCTCCTTAATTTCTTCACATGCGTATCAATCGTCCTTGCATCTCCAAAATAATCATAATTCCATACATTATTAAGGATCTTTTCTCTTGACAGTGCAATTCCGCGATTCTCCACAAAATAAGTGAGAAGTTCAAATTCCTTGTAGCTCAGCTCGATCGGTTTTCCATCTATTTTCACAATATGAGCCGCTTTATCGATCGTAATTCCACCGGCTTCCATCACATCTCCCGCATCACTGCCAAGCGTTCTTCTCAGGATTGCATTCACTCTCGCCACAAGGATCTTTGGACTGAACGGCTTGGAAATATATTCATCTACGCCAAGATCAAATCCCTGCAGTTCATCTCTTTCTTCTGATCTTGCTGTCAGCATGATGATCGGCACTTTTGAAGACTCCCTGATCTCACGGCACACCTGCCATCCGTCCATCCTCGGCATCATAACATCGAGGATCAGCAGTGAAATATCTTTTTCCTCATAGAAAATATCCATTGCCTCCACCCCGTCTTCAGCTTCAAGTACATTGTATCCTTCTCTGACCAGGAAATCCCGCACCAGCTTTCTCATTCTGCTTTCATCATCTACGACCAATATTTTTGCTCTGTCCATTCTTTTTCCCTCCGGTTCTGTTCTGCTCTGAGATCAATTTCTCTCTGAACTCCTCTTTTTCAGGAGTTCTATTTATTTTGAATCCATTCTATGCACGTATGGTAGCAAAAAAATATGTCCTTATTGTGAACGAAACTTTATTTGGTTTTATTTACATGATGCCAGGGTCAAAAGGTCTAAGCCCACATGAGCTTGCTCATAGGTGGGTGAAAGACCTTAGGACCCGCCCCGATATGAGCATAAAAGTGGGATGATAATCCCACGATATGCGAATATTGGGTAGGATTGTGGGAGTGCGTAGCACGGAGCAATCCGTAGGCATCAAAGTCGGGGGCTTTTGACCCCGACATCTTTACATAAGAAAGAATAAATGGTATAGTTTGGTTAGATTATTCTAACCAGAGTTTGAAGGAGGTTACCATGTTTCTTAATCTAAATCATATTAAAAAATCATTTGGACAGGGCGACAGCCGGGTGGAAGTCCTGAAAGGGATTGATCTTTCCATTGAAAAAGGTGAGTTCTGCGTTCTTTTAGGTCCTTCCGGTTCCGGAAAGTCCACCCTGCTTAATATTATCGGTGGAATCGATCATGCTGACAGCGGACAGATCACGATCGACGGAGAACTCATGGAGAAAATGACTCCGAAGCGGCTCGGACTCTACCGCCGCAAACATCTGGGCTACGTTTTCCAGATGTATAATCTGATCCCGAACCTGACTGTCCGCGAAAATATCGAAGTCGGAGCTTATTTAAGCGACCATGCCCTGGATGTGGATGAACTTCTTGATACACTTGGTCTTGCAGATCATCAGCGTAAACTCCCCAATCAGCTTTCCGGTGGTCAGCAGCAGCGTACTGCCATTGGACGTGCGATTGTAAAGAACCCGGATATCCTGCTCTGCGATGAGCCAACCGGTGCTTTGGACTACAATACTTCCAAAGAGATCCTGAAGCTGATTGAAACCGTGAATCAGAAATACGGAAATACCGTTGTCATGGTTACTCATAATGATGCCATCAAAGACATGGCAGACCGGGTTGTCCGTATCCGTGACGGTATGATCCGCAAAAATTATCTGAATGAGCATAAAGTTTCTGCCGAAGCATTAGACTGGTAAGGAGGCTGAAACGATGAAAAATCCATTAACCAAACGTCTTCCAAGGGAACTGAAAAGTGAATTTGGAAAGTATCTTGTAATTTTTCTGCTCCTGATCATTTCCATTGGATTTGTTTCCGGTTTCCTTGTGGCAGACGGAAGTATGATCAGGACTTATAATGAAGGATTTCAGAAGTATAATATTGAGAACGGACATTTTCAGATTGCTAAAAAAGCAACAACTTCACAGATTCAGGCAATCGAAGAAAATGACATTACCCTGTATGAAAATTTTTATTCCGAAGAATCCATAACCAATGGAAGTACGCTCCGTATTTTTTCCAATCGTACCGATGTCAACCTGGTATGCCTGATGAAGGGAGATTTTCCTTCCAGCGAAAATGAGATTGCAATCGACCGTATGTATGCAGATAACAACCATCTGTCAGTCGGTGACACTTTAAAGAGCGATTCCCATGAATGGACGATCACCGGACTGGTTGCTCTTCCTGATTACAGTTGCCTTTTCCAGAATAATAATGATTCGATGTTCGACTCGGTAAAATTCGGAGTGGCTGTCGTGACACCTGAGGCTTTTTCCAAATTTGAAAGTTCTTCCATCAAATATGTCTACTCCTGGAAATATGCAAAAGAACCTGCCAATGATAAGGAAGAAAAGAAGGTTTCCGATGACCTGATGAAGGCTATTAATAAGGAAGTTTCTCTGCAGGACTACGTTCCCCGCTATCTGAACCAGGCGATCAATTTCACCGGTGACGATATGGGCAGTGACCGTGCTATGATTATTGTCTTTCTTTATATTATTATCGTAATCATGGCATTCGTCTTTGGAATTACGAGCAGCAATACCATCATGAAAGAATCCAATGTCATCGGAACACTGCTTGCATCCGGTTATACCCGTGCCGAACTGATCCGCCATTATATGTCCATGCCGATTATTGTCACCCTGATCGGTGCCGTGATCGGAAATATTTTAGGTTATACCGTCCTGAAAGATGTATGTGCCGGTATGTATTACGGAAGCTACAGTCTTCCGACTTATACTACCATCTGGAATGCGGAAGCTTTCCTTCTGACAACCGTGATTCCGATCATTTTGATGATCCTTGTAAACTTTACAATACTCTACAGAAAGCTTTCTCTTTCTCCACTTAAGTTTTTAAGAAGAGACTTGAAGAAAAGACGTCAGAAGCATACTCTTTATTTAAGCCCGAAGCTGGCATTTTTCAGCCGTTTCCGCATGCGTGTTATTTTTCAGAATATCAGCAACTATGTACTGTTATTTGTCGGAATCCTTTTTGCAAATCTCCTTTTAATGTTCGGACTGCTTTTCCCTGCAGTACTCGATCATTATCAGGAAGTCCTCTCCGATAACCTGTTGTGCAATTATCAGTATATTTTGCAGATTCCACTGGAGGCAATGAATGAAGAGAATAAACTTTCAAGTCTTCTTTCTATGATGTATTTTCAAAGTGCTGTGGAAACCGATAATGAAGACGCTGAAAAATTCAGTGCCTATTCATTAAATACTTATGATACCGGCTACAAAGAAGAAGAAATCCTGCTCTATGGCCTGACAGATGACAGCCGTTATATTTCCATTGATTTCGCAGATGCAGCAGATTCAGATGATCTTTACAATGGTGTCTACATCTCCTCTGCCTATGCGGATAAATACAACCTGAAAAAGGGCGATACGATTAAATTAAAGGAAATTTATGAAGATGATACTTATCAGTTTACAGTAGACGGCATTTATAACTACGAAGGCGGACTTACCATTTTCATGCCACAGAAACAGTTAAACGATACCTTCGATCTTGGAAGCGACTATTTCAGCGGTTATCTCTCCAAAACGGAGATTACAGATATTGACCAGAAATATATTTCTTCTGTCATTGATCTGGACAGCCTGTCCAAAATCTCCAGACAGCTCACCGTATCAATGGGAAGTATGATGTCTCTTGTGGATGGCTTTGCGATTCTGATGTTTGTTATCTTGATCTATCTGCTTTCCAAGCTGATCATTGAGAAAAATGCCAATGCCATTTCTATGGTAAAGATTCTGGGGTATGAGAACAGAGAGATCAACAGCCTGTATCTTACATCCACTACGTGGGTGGTGATCTTGTCCATTTTATTCAGCCTGCTGCTGTCTACCTGGACGATATATGGAATTTACGGATATCTGATGTCATCCTTCTCAGGCTGGCTGACCTTATATCTGAAACCAGCGGTTTATCCGGAGATGTTTGCAATGGGAATGGGAGCGTATATTCTGGTAGCCTTGCTGCAATTTAGAAGGATCAAGAAGATCCCGATGGATGTGGCGCTGAAGAATGTGGAGTAAGAGAATTATAAGAAAATAGAATATTGAGAGATTTATTCATATTTTTATGTTGTGATTTGGTAAAATTTCGTATATACTTTCCCTTGTAGCCCAAAGTGGATATTTTGTATCCGGGTGGGACTTGCTGCGTATAATAATGGGAGCAAGTGTCCACATATTTTTTCAGAAGAGGAGATACGAACATGGATTACGCAAAAGAATCCTTAAAGATGCACTATGAGTTAAAAGGTAAAATTGAAGTTGTTTCAAGAGCAAAGGTTGATTCCAAGGATGCTTTAAGCCTTGCCTACACCCCTGGTGTTGCACAGCCTTGCCTTGAGATTCAGAAAGATATTAATAAAAGTTATGAACTTACCAGACGTTGGAATACCGTTGCTGTTGTAACAGATGGTACCGCAGTTCTTGGCCTTGGCGATATTGGTCCTGAGGCTGGTATGCCGGTTATGGAAGGAAAGTGT
>ERZ827168.4882-NODE-4882-length-11815-cov-3.177381_pt1 | contig 11815 bp, 9 predicted proteins | sample MGYA00519868_ERZ827168 | MGnify/ENA primary metagenome ERZ827168 (study PRJEB31778, sample SAMEA3449271) | human gut metagenome | biome: human gut; feature: human-associated habitat; material: faeces | place: United Kingdom | collected 2010/2012 ...
ACGCGCATAAAGAAAGCCTCCCATTTCTCATGTCCAAGAAATGGGAGGCAGTTCATTCGGTCGCAGGGAGGGTTGTTGATTCGGCGCTATGATACCCCGATGCGCTCGGGGCAAGGCGGGCTAAATCCGCTCGCGGGTGTTATTCGCCGGCGGGCGGTTGTGGTGCGGACGAAGACGGGGTCGAGCCCTCGCCACCATCCTGGCGCGGCTTGCGGGAACGGCGACGGCGACGGCGCTTTTGACCCTGGTCGGCCGAGCCCTCGCCACCGCGCGGCTCGCGCGGCTCGCGCTCGTCGCGAGCGGCGCCACGCGAAGCCTTGGCAGCCGCTCCCCCGCCATCTCCGGGACGACGGCGCGTGACCTTGACCTCGCCATCCGAGACCTGATCGGCCACGGAGGGCACTGAGGGCTTCTGTTGCGCGCCCGAGGAATGGCGACGGCGCGGACGCGGCGCGCGTTCCTCCTCGCCACGCGACTTGCCGCCCTTGTCGGCAGACGCATCGGAGGCCGAGGGGCCCTTGGAAGCGGCACCAGCCTCGCGAGCAGCTGCGGCGCGGAAGGCGTCCTCGCGCTCCTCGCTCGACAGATGACGGCGGCGGCGACGTGTGGGGTTCATGCCACCGCCGCGGTTCTGCTGCTGGGGCTGCTGGACCTCGCGCTCGCGAGAGGCGTTCTTGTCCGCGGCTGCAGCCTCGGTAGCATCGCCCGAGCCCGCGCGCTTGCGGCGGCGACGGGCACCGGCGGCCTCCTCGGCCTCGGGTGTCTCGGCCTTACCACGGCCCTTTCCGCGGCCACGGCCCTCGCCCTGACCCTGACCGGCGCGAGCATCGGATTCAGCATCGCGACGACGGCGCTTGGGCATCGACGTGCCGGCCAGACGGTCGGCACTCGACAGGCCATCGCCCACGTCGACGCCGTTCTCGCGATCGAGCTCCATGAGCGCCAGGCGCATCTCGGGCGACTCAATGCGCTCGAGCACGTCGCGCGTCACGCAGTCGGGGCGGCAGTTGCAGCCCTGCTCGGCGGCCTTCTTTTTGCAACCCTCCGAGCACGTCATATCGGCCAGGTTGACCTTAAAGACTTTGCCGTTCTCCAGGCGCAGCACCAGCTGCTCACGCGGCGTGTCATACTCCTGGATACGCGCCTTACCGAGCGGCGTATCGATGAGCGTCTTCTTTTTGGGCGCACGGCTCTTAAAGTCCTTGTACGCCTCGAACTCATAACGCAGGCAGCACATCAGGCGGCCGCACACGCCGCTGATCTTGGAGGAATTGAGCGGCAGGTCTTGCTCTTTTGCCATGCGAATCGAGACGGGCTCAAACTGTCCGCCAAAGCGCGTGCAGCAGAGCTCCTGTCCGCACTGGGCATAGCCGCCCACCAGGCGGGTCTCGTCGCGCACGCCGATCTGGCGCATGTCGACGCGCACATGGAAGCGCGAGGCGAGCTTGCGAACGAGCTCGCGGAAGTCGACGCGCTCCTCCGCCTCGAAGTAGAAGACCGCCTTGTCGCCCTCAAGCAGGTATTCCACCGACACCGGATGCATGTCCTCGTTCGCCTCGGCCGCCATCTCCTTGAAGATGGGCAGCGCCTCGCGGCCGAGCCGCTCCATCTCGCCAGCGCGCTCCACGTCCTCGGGCGTGGCGATGCGCTTCACGGGCTTGAGCGGCGACTTCAACTTCTTCACCTGGTCTTCGTCGATTTCGAAGACATCGCCTGCGGCATGACCGAACTCGACGCCGCGCGCGGTGAGCACCACCACGTCGTCGCCGTTATGAATATCCAGATCACGCGGGTCGAACCACAGCGTGCGCGGATTGAATGCGAGCCTAATGGGCGCGACTCGAACCATACAGAACCTCTCTCACTTCAAACAGCATCGCATCGATGCACGTTTCTGGGGAAACATTATACGAGATAGCCTCGTCGCTTTCGCGCAGCGCAGCCAGCGCGGCGGCCGCTCGGGCCTCGTCGGTGCGCGCGGCCGCCATCTCGATCTGCGCTTTGACGTCGACGTTCACGATGAACTCAGGCGTTCCGGCGCAGGTTGCCATCACGTCGCGCAGCCAAGAGCTTGCAATCGAGAAAACCTGGTGGAGCGCCTGCGAAGTCTTCGCCGTGATCTGGCGCTTGTTGCGTGCCTCGATCTGGCGAATCGCCGACTTGGCCAGGAAATCGGCGTTCTCGGAAAGCTCCGCCTCGAGCGCCGCGCGAACATCGTCGAGCGGTGCCTTCGCAGCCCTCACGAGACCGGCAGCGAGCTCTATGATATCCCAATCGTCGGCGGTGGCGAGCCGCGACATCACGTCGACCACGCCCCTCCGGAAGGCGAGGCTGTCGTTGGACTTCAAAAACTCGCACGCGCGCGTGATCGAACCCGAACATGCCTCGATAGCGATGCGCGCGGTCTCGATCGAGGCGCCCGTGTTCTGGCGGATGATGCCCGCGGCCTCGGTTGCAGGGATGTGGCGGAACGGGACGACCTGGCAGCGCGAGACGATCGTCGGGAGCACGCTTTCCCGCGTGCGGCCCAAAAGGACGATCATCACGTTGGCGGGCGGCTCCTCGAGCGTCTTTAGGAAGGCGTTCGCCGCGGCGGTGCCCAGCATATCCACACGGTCGAGGATATAGACCTTCGACTTCGCCTGGATGGGGGCATAGGAGACGTCCGACACGATCTCGCGGATCTGCTCGACCAGATAGCCGCCCGCACCCTCGGGCGCATAGTAGCGCACGTCGGGATGCTTGCGCCGGGCGATGCGCGAGCAGGCATCGCATGCCCCGCACAAACCTCCGCGCGGGCCCTTCGCCCCCTTCGGGCAAAGGTACGCCTGGGCGAGCGCGTATGCAGCCGCAGTCTTGTTCGAGCCGGCAGGACCGCAGAACAGATACGCTTGGCTCACATGCCCGCCGCGGACGCTCGCGCGCAAGAAGTCACGCACCCGAGGCTGGCCGAATATGTTCTCAAACGCGTCAGCCACGATTGCCCCTCTTTCCCCGGCCGCCGCGTTTGCGCTTTGCCTGGGGCTTACCCCTGGCCGCGCCCTCCCCATGGGGAGCTACAGGCTGGGAAGGCGTCGCACCCTCCGCGCGGGCAGAAAACTCGGGAAGGATATCGGCAAGCTCGGAGGCGACGGCAGCGGCGGTCGCTTTGCGCGACGAGCTGGAGCGCACGATGCGGATTCGCTTCGGGTCGCGCTTAGCAAGCTTCAGGAAAGCCCTGTTCACACGTGAATGAAATACTTCTCCTGCCTGTTCCATCCGATCCCCCGTGCCCGCCCCCGTCGCTCGGGCAAGGCTTTTGCGCGTGTTGCCGAGCACGAGGAGGATGGTGCGGTCGGGAACGATGCCGCCCGTGGCGAACGCGTTCGCGCGGCGCACGAAATCGAGGGGGAGACCGCGCCCGTAGGCTTGATAGGCGATCGTCGAGTCCGAGAAGCGGTCGCAAAGCACCACCGCCCCCCGCTCAAGGGCAGGGCGAATCACTTCGCGAACCAGCTGGGCGCGGGCGGCCTCGTACATCAAGAGCTCGGCCTCGCTCGATATCTCACCGTTGTCGGGGTCGAGTACCATCGCCCGAAGCGACTCGCCAATACCCGTGCCTCCCGGTTCGCGCAAGCACACGACCTCGCGACCCGCGCGGCGAAGCTCATTGGCAACGTAGCGAATATGAGTCGATTTCCCCACGCCGTCGCCGCCTTCGAACGTGACGAAGACACCGCGGGGAGAATCCCCCTCGGGCCGGCCGCTCGCAGGCGCCCCCTGCGCATCATAGCCTTCGCGCTCCGAAACGGGCTGCGCAGGCTCGGCGGTATGTCTTTCGGGCGTCAACGGCACGGGCTCCTAGTCCGCCACGCAGTTGCGCACGGCAGCGGCAACTGCCTCGACGGCGCGCGGGTCGAAGGGTTCGGGCATGATGAAGTCCTCGCAAAGCTCCTCGTCGGACACGAGAGCGGCGAGCGCGGAGGCGGCGGCGAGCTTCATATCGTTGGTAATGCGCGTCGCGCGCGCCTCGAGAGCGCCCTTGAAGATGCCGGGGAAGGCGACCACATTGTTAATCTGGTTCGGGAAGTCCGAACGGCCCGTGCCGACGACGCGCGCGCCCGCGCGGCGAGCCACGTCGGGGTAGATCTCGGGGACGGGGTTGGCCATCGCAAAGAGGATCGCGTCGTCGTTCATGGAGGAAACCATCTCCTCGCTCACGATGTTCGGGGCAGACACGCCGACGAAGATGTCGGCACCACGCATGGCGTCGGAGAGGGATCCCTCCTCGTCCGCGAGGTTCGTCACCTTAAGCATGGCGCGCTGAGCGTCAGTCGTACCCTCAGACTTCGAGCAGATGATGCCGCACTTGTCGCACAGGATGAGGTTCTTGAAACCGTAGCTCAGCATGAGCTTGGCGATGGCGATGCCCGCCGAGCCCGCGCCGTTCACGATCACGCGGCACTCCTCCTTCTTCTTGCCCGTGAGGCGAAGTGCATTGATGACGCCGGAGAGCACGACGATGGCGGTGCCGTGCTGATCGTCGTGGAACACGGGGATATCGAGCTCGTCGATAAGGCGGTTCTCAATCTCGAAGCAGCGCGGTGCCGAGATGTCCTCCAAGTTGATGCCGCCGAACGCGGGGGCGAGGCGCTTGACCGTCTCGACAATCTCGTCGACGTCCTGGGTATCCAAGCAGATGGGCACGGCGTTCACATTGCCGAAGGCCTTGAAGAGGGCACATTTGCCTTCCATGACGGGCATAGCGGCTAAAGGACCGATGTTGCCCAGGCCAAGTACCGCCGACCCGTCGGAGACGACGGCGATGGTGTTCGCCTTCTGCGTGTAGGTGTAGGCGAGCGCGGGGTCCGCCGCGATCTTCTTGCACGGCTCGGCGACGCCCGGCGTATAAGCGAGCGCCAGATCCTCGCGCGTCTTGATTTCCATCTTGGGAACGGTGTCGAGCTTACCTTGCCACTCTTCGTGCAAACGCAGCGATTCCTGCGCGTTGTCCATGCCTTACCTCCGAGCCTTCTCGCTTCGCACGCGCCCTTGCGCGCTTCTATACAACCGTAAAAGTATACCGCTTCGGTGCCGCATCGCCGAATCCGCGCGGGCAAGCGCACAGGCAATCCATCGAGCGGGGCGGGGCCAACGCGGCGGAAGTCGCTCACCCTGCCGCTGTTCGAGGACCTACGCGAAAGACGGCGGCTCGTGCTACACTCAACGCATTTGCAAGACGAGAAGGGAAATCGAGTGGAGAACAATACTCTCACGGCGAAGCGCGTGGCGGACGCGGCCTACGACGCGATTCGCGCCGCTGCGGTCGGTCTGCGAGAAGACGTGCTCTGCGGCCTGGCTGCCGCACGCAAGATCGAGGAGCAGCCGCGCGCGCAATCGGTGCTCGACTGCCTGTTGGAGAATGCGCAGATCGCGCGCGAGGACGGCGTGCCCCTGTGCCAGGACACGGGAACCTGCTGGGTGAGGCTCGAAGTCGGCGAGGAGCTTTCCATCCCCGGCGATGTCCTCTCGCAGGTCGACGACGCGGTCGCGCGGGCCTACACCGACGGGCGTCTGCGCATGAGCGTCGTGCACGACGCGCTTTTCGACCGCGCGAACACAGGCGACAACACGCCCGCTTTCGCCGAGATCGCGACCCAGCCGGGGCACGGCGCGACGCTGCACGTTCTTTTGAAGGGCGGCGGGTCGGACAACGCCTCCCGCGTAGTCATGCTCGCCCCCGGCGCAGGAATCGAGGGCGTGAGGAAGGTCGTGCTCGACTGCGTGCGCGAGAAGGCAGCCAACGCCTGCCCGCCGCTTATCGTGGGCGTGGGCGTGGGCGCCACCTTCGACAAGGTAGCGGGGCTCGCCAAGCACGCGCTTTTGCGGGAAATCGGGAGCCCCGCCGCATCGCCTAAGCACGCTGCCTTCGAGCGCGAGCTGCTCGAGGCCATAAACGCGACCGGCATAGGCCCTGGGGCGCTCGGGGGCAAGACCACGGCGCTCGCCGTGCACCTCGAGACGGCGCCTTGCCACATCGCGGCGCTCCCCGTTGCCGTCAACATGGGGTGCTCGGCTATGCGCAGCGTCTCAATCGACCTTTTGAGCTGGGAGGACTAACCATGAGCGAACCCATCCGCATGACCTTGCCAGCCAATCGTGAAAAGCTGGCAGAACTGCGCATCGGGCAGGAGGTGCGCCTGACCGGAACCGTGTTCACGAGCCGCGACGCGGGGCATGAGCGTATGCTCGCCGCCTTGAGAGAGACAGGCGAGCTCCCCTTCGGGCTCGCGGGCGAGACCATCTTCTACGCAGGCCCCACCCCGCCAGCCGCAGGCCGCCCACTCGGAAGCGTCGGCCCCACGACGGCAAGCCGCATGGACTTCGCGACGCCCGAGCTCATGGACGCGGGGCTTGCCGCCTGCATCGGCAAGGGAAAGCGCTCTCAAGCCGTCATCGACGCCTGCGTACGCAACCGCTGCGTCTACTTCGCAGCCGTCGGCGGCATAGCGGCGCTGCTCGCGAAGCATGTCACCGAAAGCGAAACCGTCGCTTGGGATGATTTAGGGACTGAGGCGCTGCGCCGCATCGAGCTTATCGACTTCCCCGTCTTCGTGGCCGTCGATTCCCAAGGCGGCGACCTCTATCGGGCGATCGAGTCGGGAGAGCAGCTGTAAAGCTCCCGCATCAGGGAAAACGCCCGGCTAAAGCCGCAAGGGCCCGGCGCTGCAGCATCACCGCTGCAGCGCCGGGCCCTCCTTTATCGTCTGCGCTTCCCCTACAGCCTGCGCGTGCTCGCTGCCAAGCCGCCCAGGATGAAGTTGTCGATCGCCGCCTGCGTGCGCGCCCACTCCTCAGGGCTCGCATTGATGCAGCGGCGCACCGCGGAGAGGCACCCGCTCGACTGGAAGTACAAAAGATCGGCAAGCTCCCCCTCGCTTAGGTCGCAGATGCCCTGCATCGCGCGCAGATAGACGCCCTTTTGACTCTCGACCATCTTGTCAAGGACGACGCGCGTGAGGCTCTCGTCCAAAAAGATGCCCGCGTAGTGCTTGTTTTCGCGCACGAACTGGCAAAACGGCATATCACACCCAGAACATGCACCCGCCGTGCGTATCTCGCGCGACACGAGATGGCGGGCAAGCGAGCTCGATTGCGAGAAGGCGTCGTCGAGCACCTCGTCGAGCACCTCGGTCATGTTGCGGTAATGGCGGTAAAACGTGCCGCGGCCGATTCCCGCGCGCTCGCACAAGTCGGTCACCTTGATGTCGGCGAGCGAGCTCGATTTCTTCAGTTCCAGAAACGCCTCTTTGATGAGGCCCTTCGTGAAAAGAATGCGGCGGTCGATCTTCGGCGCCGTCGCAGGCTGCGCGCTAGCCCGAGACGGCGCGCCGGACTGCGTCCCCGAGCCGGCCTTCGCCCGCCCTTCTGTCATCTCCGGCATGGCGCTATTTCCCCGCCGACTCAGACGACGCCTTGCGGGTCGAGGGCTTCTTGGCCGCAGCCTTGCTCGTCGCTGTCTTCTTCGCGGCAGGCTTTTTTGCAGCGTTCTTTTTCCCCTTCGAGGCCGCCTTCTCGGAATCGTCTTGCTCCTTGCCCGGGCAATCGAAGTTCGGGCAGAGCTTCCACGGGCCGCGAGCCGTCGTCACGATGACGAGCGGCGCTCCGCAATGCTCGCAAACCTCGTCGGTGGCCGTGAGCTTGCCGTACTGGGGCAGCGGATAGCCCACGCCGCACTCATCGTGGTTCTCGCAGCGGATGAAACGCTTGAGCGTGCGCGGGTTCTTCTGCGCGATGAGCTTCGCCTGCTTGCCGGCGGCCTTGCACACCGGGCACTCGCCGACGACCACATCGGGCTCTTTGTTGGTCTCGCAGTTCGGGTCGATGCAGATGACGCGCGGCTTCGAGCGGAAAGCCGTCACCTTCACCTGGGGCATCCCGCACGTGGGGCACAGCTCCTCCATCGACTCGATCTTGCCCTTCGGGAGCGGGTAGGTCACATCGCAGTCGGGCCACCCAGCGCATCCGATGAACATCCCGCGCGTCTTCTGCGAGGCGCGAATCTGCAGGTCCTTACCGCATTTGGGGCACTTGCCCACGTACGCGTCGGCCGCGACGGCGTCGGCGAGGGCGTCCTTGACTTCCTCGGAATGGGGCATGAGGTCGGCCAGCTGCTCGGAGAGCAGGTTGCGAGAGTTCATGACCACATCTGCCTTGGTCTTCTGGCCTTCGGCGATATTGTCCATCTCAGCTTCGAGTTCCGCCGTCATCTCCGAGTGGGTGATATGCGGCGCGAACTTGTCGAGCGCGTCGCACACCGCCATGCCAAGCTGCGAGGGCTCGATAGGATCGTTCTGGATGTACTTCACCGTGTAGAGGCGCTCGATGATGCTGTGGCGCGTGGACTTCGTGCCGAGCCCGAGCTTCTCCATCTCCTGGATGAGCTTGCCCTGGCTGTAGCGGGCGGGCGGCTCGGTCTGCTTCTTCGTGCAGGCGGCGCCGTTGAAGGCGATTTGCTGGCCCTCGGCGAGCGCAGGCAGCTGCTCGTCTTTCTTCATGCCGTAGGGGTAGATGGCGCGATATCCCTCGTGCACAAGGACGTCGCCCTTCGCGGCGAAGTGCTCGCCTGAGATATCGAGCGTGACCTTGGTGCCCTCGACAACGGCGGCTTCGGAGAGCGTCGCCAAGAAGCGGCGGGCGATCAGGTTGTAGAGCTTGTACTCCGCAGGCGGCAAGTCGTCGGGCGTGACCATGGCCGTCGGGTAAATCGGCGGGTGGTCGGTCGTCTCCTTCTTGCCGCGGGTTGCCGTAAGCGGCCCCTTCGCGAGCAGTTCCTTGCAAAACGGCGCGTAAGCCGGGTTGCCGGAGATGGTCTTCACGACCTCCTCCAAGTCGAGCGAACTCGGGTACACCGTGTTATCGACGCGCGGATAGGAGATATAGCCGTCCATGTAGAGGCTCTCGGCGAGGCGCATCGTGCGTGCAGGGGAAAGGCCCTCCACCGACGCCGCGGTCATGAGGCTTGTGGTGTTGAAGGGAACGGGCGGCTGCTGTTTGCGCGAGCGCTTCTCGATGGAGAGCACCTTCGCACTTGTCGCCCCCTCGACGGCGGCCATGGCAGCCTTAGCCTGCGCCTCGTCCTTGAAGCGCGCCGTGGCATGGGGCGCCTCGAAAGCAAGCGCGCCCTCGCCTGCCGTGGGACCGGTCTTCTCGGCGGCGTCGAAAGCACCCTTGATCACCCAGTAGTCCTCGGGGACAAACGCCAGGCGCTCACGCTCGCGCGCCACGATGAGGGCAAGCGTCGGCGTCTGCACGCGGCCCGACGAGCGCACGTTGCCGTAGCCCGCAAACTTCACGAGGGTGAGATAGCGCGTGAGCACCGCGCCCCAAATAAGGTCGATATCCTGGCGCGATGCGCCGGCGGATGCCAGGTTGACGTCGAGCTCCACAAGGTTGGAGAACGCGTGGGTAATTTCCTCCTTCGTAAAGGCGGAATAGCGGGCGCGCGAGACGGGGGCGGTAGGGTTCACCTCCTGGATGCACGAGAGAGCATCGGAGCCGATGAGCTCGCCCTCGCGGTCGAAGTCCGTCGCGATTACGATGGAGTCCGCCTTCTTGGCGAGGTTCTTTAAGCTGCGGATGATTTCCTTTTCCTTAGGAAGCTTCTCGATTGGCGCGTAGACCAGGTACGGCAGCGCGTCCATCTTCCACCCTTTGAGCTCCACGCCGTCTTCGGTGAAGGGCTTTTTCTTCTTGAAGGGGGGCTTAGCCAAGCTTGCGGGCACGTCGGCGGGCACGGTCTCGCCCTCAACGGTCACGCCTTGCCAACCGCCGCGCTTCTTATATACCAGGTTGGGAGTGAAGTCGGGCTCCAAGATATGCCCGCGCAGACCGATGGTCACCCACTCCTCGCCGTCCACCTCAAACCGGTAGATCGGCGTCGAATACACCTTGTCGGCTTTCGGCTTGCTCGAACCCAAAAGGCTCGCGATCTTGGTTGCCGCGTCGTTTTTCTCCGTTACGACCAGTTTCACATGGTCCTCCTTGCCCCCAGAGCGCCTGCCGCGCGCCGGAAATCGTTCACACGATTACCCCGATTCGTCAGTTTTACGTGTGCGGGGATTCTCCTACCCTATCGCGCGCAGCGTCCAAACGTTGCGCATAACGCGCCTCAGCATACACGATTTGGAAGCGCTGGGCCAAAAAAGGTTCACGAAACGGGGTTTTCATCTCGAGAACCTGAGAGACGAGCCTGGGGGTGTTCCTATCGCGAGGGCGGCGCGGAAGGCGGCGGCGCCCTGGGTCCTATGCCGTCTGTGCTGCCTGCTTCGCCTGCGTCGCCCGCGTCGTCTGTTCCACCTGCGCTGCCTGTTCCACCCGCGCTGCCTGTTCCGCTTCGGCCTCCTCGCGGTCAAGCACGAGCTTCATGGCGGCGATGGCGCACTCAAGCATGCCGTCGTCGGGCTCGTTCGTGGTGAGGTACTGCATCTGCATGCCGGGCCAAAGCACCACCTTCACAAGCGGGTTGTCCGGATGCGAGCCCGCCCACCTGACCGTGATCTCGTAGGACACGCCCGCGATCACCGGCATGAGCACGATACGTGACAAGATGACAAGCGCAAGCTTCGGCGCACCATCGGGCACGCCCCATGCGGCGATGAGCGCGTTTAGGGGCACCACCGTGTACACGAAGATGGCGATAATCATGACCATGATGAGGAATGCGGTTCCGCAGCGCACGTGCAGGCGCGGGAAGCTGCGCGCGTTCTCGGGCGTGAGCGGCAAGCCGTGCTCGTAGCAGTGGATGGTCTTGTGCTCTGCGCCGTGGTAGCCGAACATGCGCTTGATCTCCGACATGCGCCCGATGAGCCAGATATAGAAGACGAACACGGCAACACGCAGCACGCCGTCGACGATGTTCCACAGAAGCGTGTTGCCGTCGTACTCGCCCACGATGAGGTTCGTGATGAAGGCGGGCGCCACGATGAAGAGCACGATGCCGAGCGCAAGCCCGCAAACCATCGAGATGGCCATCTCCTTCTTGCCGAACTCGGACTCGGGCTCCTTCGCGCTTGGGATATTGTGAGCGTCCTTGCTATTTGCGACAGGCTCAGGGGCGTCGCCCTCGGCTTCTCCCACCACCTCAAGCGAGCTTTGCGCGCCGAGTGCGTCGATCACGGTATCGGGGCGTCCGAAGTCGTCCCTCCAGGAGAACTCAAGCTCGGATTCCTGGCGCGTGGGCTGCTCGCAAGCGGCCTCGCACGCAGTTCCAGACACAGGCTTTTCTTCCGCCTTCTCTTCCCCCTCGTCCTCTTCCGCATAGGCGTGAAGGGTCGCAATCTCTAACGCCTTGAAGCCCAAGACGAGCGACTCGACCAGGGCACGGCATCCGCGCAGGAGCGGCCAGTACAGCCAGCCGTTCTTCTCCTTCCCACTCGCCAGATCGTGTTCTTCGGTGTACACGGCGCCAAAGGGCTCGCGCACGGCGACCGACCAGTTGTACTTTCCGCGCATCATGATGCCTTCAAGCAATGCCTGCCCGCCGACGTGGGTCTTGCGCGCGCCGTCTTCCGAGAACGCGCGGGAGAGATCGCTTTTCTCGCGAGTCACTTTCCGCTAGCTCCTTTTCACACGAGGATATGGGTTTTTGCAGCTCATCTTGCCTTCAGGGCATGTGCCCGAAACACAAGGGGCACCGGCGTCGGCGAAGACGAACGGCGCGGTGGGACGGGCGAGCTCAAGCATGCGGTGCGCCATGTCGCGAATTTCCCACTGGGCGCGGTTGCAACAACGCAGCTTGAAGAAATGCAGCAGCTCACGAACGTTCATGGTGATG
>ERZ827168.4884-NODE-4884-length-11814-cov-3.879156_pt1 | contig 11814 bp, 14 predicted proteins | sample MGYA00519868_ERZ827168 | MGnify/ENA primary metagenome ERZ827168 (study PRJEB31778, sample SAMEA3449271) | human gut metagenome | biome: human gut; feature: human-associated habitat; material: faeces | place: United Kingdom | collected 2010/2012 ...
TCTCGGACATGTCATCGAGCACGTCGATGATGGCGGCAATGAGCTTGCCCTCCTTGGACTCGGTGTCAAGAGCCAGGCCCTCGGCCAGACCCTCGGTAAAGGCCGTTTTGCCTGCGCCCAGCCCCCCGGTAAAGGCAATGAGTGCCCCGGGCTGCAGCACAGCCGCCATGCGCTTGCCCAGCGTATAGGCGATGCACATCCCCTCTGCATCGGCGCGCACTTCCTCCGGCGTGCTGTCGTGCGCCATGCACCAGTAACAGGAGGGGATGATGGGCTGTTCCCCCACCAGTGCATATTGGTTCAGCACGGTCAGCGCAATCGTCGTTCCTCCTCGACGCGCCGCCGTCAGGCTGCCGAAGGGCTGGCCCACCAGCACTTCACCATGGGCGGCATAGAGCCTATCCAGAAACGAGATCATCGTGCCGGTGGGCGAGGAAAAATATACCGGCGAGGCGACGATCATGCCGTCCGCATGGCGCAATATTTCTGCCGTGCAGTTGACACAATCGTCGATCACACATCTTTGGAGCGTTCGGCAGGCAAAACATCCCCGGCAGCCGGGAACTACCTCAGCGCCGATGTGCAGCAGCTCAGATTCCGCGCCGCCGTCGGTCAGTCCGTGTCCGACCTCGCGCAGCGCCTCCGCCGTGCTGCCGTTTTTGTGGGGACTGCCGTTGATCATCACGACCTTCATGAAAAAACAACCTCCTTGAAGTGAAAAAAGGGAAGCCACAGACGCTGCTCTGCGGCTTCCCTTGGATGATTGGAGCGAGGCGGAGCAGCATCCGGTAAAAAGCGCAGAGTTCCCCCTGCGGATTTTTCCTTCACCTGCTCCTCATCCGGATCACAAACCTGCCCGCGCAATATGGACAGCGCCTGCACCGGACCGTGCCTCGCCCTCTTTCCGTTCTTTTAGAACAGTATAACAAAAAACAGATCCTCATTGCAACAAAAAATTAATCTTTTTGTACGATTGAAAAAAATGTTGTTCTGGTGATAGAATGAAAATAAGATCAACGTGCAGTTTGCGGAGCGGAACGTAAGTCCTGTTGAAGCAACCGGCACGTTTTTTTGATTAAAAAAATAAAAGGAGATGCGAGGATGAAAAGAATCGAGAGCGCCTGTGTCGAGCAAATTCAGCACTTTGAAACCGAGATGCAGTGCGGGGAGTATCTGCGCTTGCTGGAGCGCAAGCATCTGCGCGTGCAGGTGATCTCCCGCAGCAAGGAGCCGGATGGCGTGACGCTGCATCTGCGCCGGGAGTATAACGGCTATTCCGTGGGAGATTATTTGAAAAACGAGGAGGAAGAAGCATGAAGCGCATCCAGACGGCTTGTCTTCACCAGACCATTCACTTTCAGCTCAAGGACAACGTGCCCGCCGAAATTGCGCAGCGCCTTGTTCGGGAAGAAGAGAAAGAATACCAGGAAAATCTGAACCGCCGCGGCGTTCCTTACCGAATTTGGAATAGGGAAGTTCTGCCGGACGGCTCCATCCGCATCCGGATCACCCGTCAGCTGAACGACTATCCCACCGGGGATTTTCTAAAATGAAAAAGCAAAGGAGCGCGGACTGAAAGAATTTCAGTCCGCGCTCCTTTTATGTGCAGATTTTATTTGCACAGATCGCAGATGACCTGGGCGTACATCTTGATGGTGACGAGCAGGTGCTCCTTGAGAGCAAATTCGTCCGGACCGTGCATGTTGTTGTTGGTACCCTCAAAGGCCGCGCCGAAGGAGACGCCGCCCTCCAGGCTGTGGACATAGGTGCCGCCGCCGATGGCGATGCAGTGGCCGGGCTTGCCGGTGTAGTCCTCGTAGACCTTCAGCAGCGTGCGCACCAGAGGAGAATCCTCGGAAACATAGTGCGGCGGATACATCTTGTTGTCGTCCATCGTAAAGCCGATAGAGGCGTATTTCGCGCGCATGACGTCGGTCAGGTTCTGATCGTTGGCGCAGAGCGCGGCGCGGCAGTCCGCCACCGCGCGGGCGCTGTGTTCGTCCATCGAGAGCATATCCAGCGTGATGGTGAGCTTGCCGGAAACCGCGTCCTCCTGCGCAACGCCCGCGCCCACACCGTAGAAATCGCCGTGGGGGAAGATGCGGGAAAGGCCGCGCACCAGCTCCGCGCCGTGGCCGTGCAGCGGCAGCGCCGCCAGCAGCGTGTTCAGCGCCGTCAGCGCGTTGACGCCTTCGTAAGGCGTGGAGGCATGCGCGTTGATGCCCTGCGCGTAGATCACCGCACCCTCGGCTTCGTCCACAACGTCGAAGGTCGCGCGGGTCTTTTTCTCCGCGTTGGCCAGATAGGGCTTGACATCCTTAGCGGCCAGTCCCAGCACCAGCGCTTTGGCCTTTGCGGGAACAACGTTGAATTTAATGCCCGCGTCGATCCAGCCGATGCGCGGCAGCACGTCCTCCTCTGCCCATTCAGCGGAAGCGTCCGCGTGCAGACCGCCCTTTTCAATATTGATGACGGGGTAGTCCGCATCGGGCGACAGCGTCTTGGGCGGGACGGGATGGCCGGCAAAATAGTGGCGGATGTCGCTGGAGCCGCACTCCTCGTCCGCACCCAGAATCAGCTTGCAGTTCTTGGAAAGCTCCACGCCCAGCTCGCGCACCGCACGCATCGCGTAGAACGCCGCAAGAGCCGGACCCTTGTCGTCCGCCGTGCCGCGGCCATAGACCTTTTCCTTGTCCTGACGCATGGTCAGCGGGTCATAGCTCCAGCCGTCGCCGGTGGGCACGATGTCCAGATGCGCCAGAATCCCCAGCTCAGTCTCTTTGTCGTTGAGGTCGGCGGTAATGACATAGTTATCGTCGTTTTCGGAATCAAAGCCGTGGGATTTCAGAATGTCCTGCCCCAACGCCAGCACGTCGGCGCAGCCCTGACCGAAGGGCTTGCCCTCCAGCGCCTCGCCCTTGGCGGAATCGACGGCGATGAGTTTACTCAAATCGTCAAAATATTCGGCCTGGTGTGCGTCTACCCAGGCGGTAATGCGCTCTTTCAGATCCATGTTCGTTCCTTCCTTTCCGCTCGACTGCGGTTCTTTTATCCCTATTATGGAAAGGCTTTTCCTTCCTGTCAAGCGCGACCGTGTGAAAGGTTGAAAAAGGGGATCGTTCGGCTTTTGTGCGGCGCATTTGCGGGGTGCAAGGGAGTGAAAAACATGGTATAATAAATTGAGTTATGATCGTTTGAGAAAGGGGAAGCGGAATATGACGACCGAGCTTGCTTTAGGGGACCTCATCCAGACCCGAAAAAAGCACCCCTGCGGCAGCGACCGCTGGGTGATCATCCGCGTGGGTGCGGATATTAAAATCAAATGCAAGGGCTGCGGCCGCATCGTGATGCTCGAGCGCGCAGAGTTTGAAAAGAGAATGAAAAAGCACCTGGGGAAAGACGCCCGGGAGGAAGACTGATGTCCACGCGCATGGAAAGACGCTGGGAGCGCCAGACGAAAAAGCGCCGCAGCGCGCTGCGGTTTGCCGCAGAACTGCTGGCGGTGATCGTGCTGGCGGGACTGGTGCGCGCGTTTGTGTTTTCCATTACCGAAGTGGACGGCCCGTCCATGCAGGATACGCTGTATTCGGGGCAGATTGTGGCGGTGGAAAAGCTCACCTGCCGCTTTGGCGGCGTGCAGCGGGGGCAGATCGTGATCTGCCGCTATCCGTCGTCTCACGACTATTACATCAAGCGCGTCATCGCGCTGGAGGGCGATACGCTGGAGATTCGGGACGGCATGACCTATCTAAACGGTCAGGCCTTGCAGGAAGAATATGTGACGCACCCCGCGCAGGAGGACTTCGGCTCTGTCACGGTGGAGCCGGGGCATGTATTTGTGCTGGGCGACAATAGAGCAAATTCACACGATTCCCGCACGGAAGGGACGCTGACAGAAAGCAGCATCGTCGGGCGAGCGGTCTGCGTGCTGTTTCCGTTTGACCAGATCAAAACGCTGAACGCGCCGCAGGAATAAAGCGCCTGCGGCCGGAAAGGAAAAGACACATGAACAAAGAAAAAGTACTGAAGGAGATCGTGGAATGGGCGTTGACCATCATCATTCCTGTGCTGGCGGCGCTGCTGATCCATACTTATCTGTTTACCTTTGCCCGCGTGGACGGCGGCAGTATGCTTGACACCTTTCACAGCAACAATATCACCGGCGTTTCCCGTTTGGAATTCCGTATCCACGATCCGCAGCGCGGTCAGATCATCACCTGCCATTATCCAGGCGAGGGGAAAACGCTCTTCATCAAGCGCATCATCGGTCTGCCGGGCGAAACGGTGGAACTGAAGGAAGGCAAACTCTATATCAATGGCGAAGAGCTGGTTGAAACCTACATCACCCGCATCGATGAGCGGAATTTCGGCCCTTATCAGGTGGGAGAAGACGAATATTTTGTACTGGGCGATAACCGGCCCATCTCCAAGGATAGTCGTATGGTCGGCTGTATCAGCCGGGATGATCTTTACGGTCTGGTGATGTTTGTGGCTTATCCCTTTGACGAGATCCGCAGCACGATGGAACTGCCGCTTTATCATTCCATTGGGGAATAGGAAAAAAAGAGGGCGGAGCAGCCGTGAGAAAAAAGATCTAGAAAATCATTGAGGTTGCGGAAAAAGGCAAACGCGCAAGTATGATTTATGCTGATCTGCATTGCGGCGAGCATTTTCCCCTCATGCTTTAAGCAAACCAACGCTTTTTTTTTCAGCGGCTGGATCGGATTACCGTCGCGGTGTTTATCGTGGACGATCTGCTGTCCATACTGCCGTCGGTCGCGGTGCTGAACTCCGGCTTTAAGCGCTTTTGTTTGTTCAGACTGAATAAGGCATGAAGACTGCTGCGGTATTCCAAGAGCTTCAATCTCATCATGTCTGCGATTCGGCGGGAGTGCCGGGCGCTGCCGACGGGTATTATCACCGCCGGATATAGGAGCGAGCTTGTCAGGCTCGCGGAAGATGGGCAGAGGGAATCAACGGAAGTAGAAAAGGAATAAGAGAAATGCTGTATTTATACGATACGACGCTGCGCGACGGCGCGCAGGGGCAATCTGTAACCTTCTCGCTTCAGGACAAGGAGCAGGTGATTCAGCGCCTGGACGAGGTGGGAATGCACTTCATCGAGGCAGGCAACCCCGCCAGCAATCCCAAGGACGCAGAACTCTATGAGAGAATGCGCACCCAGCCGCTGAAAAACGCAAAACTGGTGGCCTTTGGCTCCACGCGCCGCGTGGGGGCGGAGGCACACGCCGACGCCGGGCTGAACGTGCTGGCCAATGTCGGTTGTCAACACGTCGCCATTTTCGGAAAATCCTGGGATTTTCATGTGCGGGAGGTGCTGCACACCACCTTGCAGGAAAACCTCAACATGATTGCCGATTCGGTGCGGTTCCTCTGTCAGGCGGGCAAGACCGTGTTCTTTGACGCGGAGCATTTCTTTGACGGCTATGCCGCCAACCCGCGCTATGCGATGGAAACCCTGCAGGCGGCGAGCGATGCGGGGGCGCAGTTCCTCGTGCTGTGCGATACCAATGGGGGCACGCTGCCGGAGGACATCCGCAATACCGTCAGGGCGGCGGCAGAGCGCTTTCCCGGCAAGATCGGCATTCATTGCCACAATGACAGCGGCGTAGCCGCCGCAGGTTCGCTGACCGCCGTGCGCATGGGGGCGAGCATGGTGCAGGGTACGGTCAACGGTCTGGGCGAGCGCTGCGGCAACACCGATCTTTGCACCGTGATTCCCAATCTCGTGCTCAAAATGGGGATTGATTGTTTCCCTAATCTGCCGCTTTTGACCTCGCTTTCCAAATTTGTCAGCTCCGTGGCCAATCTCTCCCATGATCCGCGCCTGCCCTTCGTGGGGCAGTCCGCCTTTACGCATAAAGCGGGAATGCACATCGACGGCGTGCTGAAAAACCCGCATACCTTCGAGCACATCAGCCCGGATGCGGTGGGCAACAGCCGCTCCTTCGTCATCTCCGATCTGGCGGGGCGCAACAGCCTGATGGGCCGCATCCATTCCGTCGATCCGACGGTGGAAAAGGACTCCCCCATCGTCGAACATATCTTCAACAAGCTCAAGCAAATGGAGTTTGAAGGCTATCAGTTCGAGGATGCGGACGATTCGTTTACGCTGATGGTGCGCAAGCAGCTGGGGCAGTACCGCAGCTTTTACGAGGTGCTGGATTTTCAGGTGTTCTGTCAGCGGCCGGAGGACATCACCTGCACCGTGGCTACCATCAAGGTGCGCGTGGGCAATCAGGTGGAAATCACCGCTGCTGAGGGGGACGGTCCCGTCAACGCGCTCGACTGCGCGCTGCGCCGCGTGCTGACCATCTTCTATCCGCAGCTCAAAAGGCTGAAGCTTGTGGACTTTAAGGTGCGCGTGGTCGATTCCGACGGCGGAACGGCTTCGCGCGTGCGCGTCTACATCCGCTCAACCGACGGTGAGCACACCTTCGGTACCGTGGGCGTCTCCACGTCTATTTTGCAGGCGGCCTGGACGGCGCTGGTGGATTCCATCGACGCGATGCTGCTGTGCAACCCCAGTTGATAAAACATTAGCGAGGATCAAATTCCATGGAATGGATTCGGCATACGAGCTGGGACGGGCGCATGGAGCGCGTGATGACGCTCTACCACACGAGCTTTCCCATCAACGAACAGCGAACCGATGCGGATCATAAGGCCGTGCTGGAGGATGAGCGGTTTTACTGCCTGAGCGCCTGGGAGGGCGAGGATTTCCTCGGTCTGCTGTTTTGCTGGAAGATGAAAGAATTGTTTTATGTAGAACATTTTGCGGTAAATACGCAGATGCGCGGCAGTGGGATCGGCTCCCGGCTGCTGGCGGATTTCTGTAAGGATAAGCTTCTGGTGCTGCTGGAAATCGACCCGCCGCAGGACGAGATTTCTCAAAGGCGGCTGCGTTTTTACGAGCGGCTGGGCTTTGTGCAGAATCCTTATCCGCACCGGCATCCGCCTTACCGCAGGGGATTCGAGGCGCATCCGCTGCGCGTGATGACCTGGCCGCGGGCGGCCTCTCGGCAGGAATACGACGGTTTTTTTGACGAGCTGAGAAACAGCGTGATGCAGTATGCACAGAAATAAACAGAACAAAATGGAAAACGGAGGGTGCTGACAAATGGGCAAGAGAATCTGCGTGGTGGGCTGTGATCTGGGACCGGGACCCATGAATTACCTGCGGGAGCAGTTTCCTGAGTTTGAATTCCTGGGCTATCCCCGGAACGCAAAAGTGCCGGATGAGGTGCTGGCCAGCGCCGAAGTGCTGATGAACTACGGAGATAAGAGCCAGATCGCCCCGGCAAAGAACGTCAAATACATCCATACCATCTCCGCCGGCATTGACGGCTACATCGATGAGGTGGACCGCTGCCACGGCAGCAGTCTGCCCGTCTCCAACGGCGCGGGCGTTTATGCCGACGCGGTGGGCGAGCACGTCATCGCGCTGCTGATGGCGGTGATGCACGGCATTCCCGCCTCGGTAGAAAACATGAAAGAGAAAAAGTGGCCGTTCATCCCGATGCTGGGCAATGTCAACGGCAAGACCGCCGCGGTGCTGGGCACGGGCGATATCGGCAGCAACGCCGCGCGCATCGTCAGGGCCATGGGCGCAAAGGTGCTGGGCTACAAGCTCCATCCCTGCGAACCCTTTGAGCCATATGATGAGATTTATACCGGCGAGGACGGGCTGGACGCGATTTTAGGCAAGGCCGATCTTGTGCTGATCTGCCTGCCCGGTTCGCCCTATACCAAGAACCTGATCGACGCGCGCCGCATCGGCCTGATGAAGGACGGCGCGGTGGTCGTCAACATCGGCAGAGGGTCCATCCTCAACACCGGGGCGCTGATGGAGGCGCTGAAATCCGGCCACATTGCCGCGGCGGGGCTGGACGTGACCGATCCCGAGCCGCTGCCGCCGGAGCATCCGCTGTGGGACTGCCCCAACGTGCTCATCACGCCGCATATCTCCGGCCTGGGCGCGTCCAAGCAGAAGCACGCCGAGTGGTTTGCGGAGAACCTGCGCGCCTATATTGAGGGCCGTCCGCTGCCCGGCGCGGTGAACCGCGAGATGAAGTATTGACGTGTGAACAGCCCGCCCTTGGTCAAGGAAAACCGAATACTTGAAACAAGGAGGGGTTTCGATGAAATTGGAATTTGTCAATCCGGGATTTTCGTATAGCCTGGACAGCATGATGCTGTTTGAGGAGAGCAATCAGAGCGACTGGTGGCGGGACGCCAACTTCTATTTCTATCCGATGCTGAAAAAGGAAGAGCTCCGCGCGCTGCCTATGTCGGAGAGAAGAGCGTATTACCAAAGCAAGCTGGAGCCGTTTTGGGTCGAAAAGCAGACGGAGTTTGCCGAAAAGCTGGATCGGTGGAACGCGCACTGGCAAAAGCACGAGGGCGTGATTGCGCAGGCGCTTTCCGAAGGCTTTGACAGGGATTTATCCGGAAAGTTGGAGAAAATACAGGGGCGCATGGCGCTGGGCAACGTTTGCCCGCGATTTTTGGAGCAGCAGGCGTTCGATGTGTTCTGGATGAACAGCGAGCGCGGCGCGATGGGCATTTCGATGCACGAGATCACGCATTTTATCTGGTTTGACGCATGGAACAAGCACTTTGGCGACGCTCCAGCGGAATACGAGCAGCCGAATCTGAAGTGGATCTTAAGTGAGATGGCGGTGTATCCTTTCCTCAGCGACCCGCGGCTGATTCCGCTCAATCCCTATTATCCGGAAGAGAAGGGCGGCTGCGTTTATCCTTACTTTTACAACATGAAGCTGGAAGGTGCGCCGGTGCTCGAAACGCTGCGCAGAATGTACCGAGAAAACAGCCTGACGGACTTTATGGAAGCTGCTTATGCTTACTGCCGGCTGCATGAAAGCGAAATCCGCGTACACATCGCCGCGGAAGAGAGCAAAGAGATATCATAAAAAAACAGGAGGAACAAGCAGATGACGCATTTTAAGAATCCAATTATTCCGGGATTCTATCCCGACCCCAGCGTTTGCCGCGTGGGAGAGGACTATTATCTGGTAACTTCGACGTTTGAATTCTTCCCCGGCGTGCCGGTGTTCCACAGCAAGGATCTGGTGCATTGGGAGCAGATCGGGCACTGCCTGACCCGTGCCTCCCAGCTGCCGCTGAAGGAGGCCAAGCCCTCCGGCGGCATCTTCGCCCCCACCATCCGCTGGCACGACGGCGTGTTCTACATGGTCACGACCAACGTCTCCTGCGGCGGGAACTTCTATGTTTCTGCGACCGATCCTGCGGGCGAATGGAGCGACCCGATCTATGTCGATCAGGCGGGCATCGACCCTTCACTGCTGTTTGACGACGACGGAAAGGTTTATTTCCTCTCCAACGGCAACGGCGACATGAGCATCTGCGAGATCGACATCCGCACCGGCAAAAAGCTCGCGCCCACTCGCTCCACCTGGCGCGGCACCGGCGGGCGCTATCCCGAAGCGCCGCATCTTTACAAGATCGACGGGATGTACTATATGATGATCGCGGAAGGCGGAACCGAATACGGCCACATGGAGACGATTGCAAGAAGTGCGTCGCCCTACGGACCGTGGGAGCCTTCGCCCCGCAACCCGATCCTGACCAACCGCAATACCGAAGCGGATATGCCCATTCAGGCGACGGGCCATGCAGACCTTGTGCAGACCCAGAACGGCGATTGGTATGCCGTGTTCCTCGCCTTCCGCACGTCGCAGCAGTATTTCCATCATCTGGGCAGAGAAACCTATCTTGCGCCCGTTCAGTGGGAAGACGGTTTCCCCTACATCGGCACCTGCCCGCTGGAGGGCGACGTCAATCTGCCGGAATGCCCCGTTGCAGCGCACAGCCCCGTCACGGATTTCCATTCGCAGGGGCTGGAATGGGTGATGCTGCGCGAGCCGAACGCGGAGCTTTATCAGTTCACCGATCACGGTCTGCTGCTCCAGGGTGTGGCGGAAAACCTCAACGCCTTTAATCCCACCCTGCTGATGCGCCGCCAGCAGCACTTTGATATGGCGTGCAGCACCACGGTGGCCTTTGAGCCGCGCCTGCATGAAGAAGCGGGCTTGACAGCCTTTTATAACCTCGAAACGCATTACGAAATCTTCCTGACCCGCACGCAGCTCGGCCGCCGCGTACAGGTGCGCCGCATCATCGGGGATATGGAGATGCTGGCGGCGGATATTCCCGCACCGGCGGGCGACGTCACCTTCGGCCTGGAGGCGGATAAGCTGCACTATACCTTCCTGTGCAACGGCCAGCCCGTCTGCACGGCGGAGACGCGCTTCCTCTCCACAGAGGCTACGCCCATCTCCTTCACGGGCGTGATGCTCGGCCTCTATGCCACCGGCAACGGCCGCAAGTGCGGGGAAAAGGCGCGCTTTGATCATTTCACCTATCAGCCCAAGGGCTGGTAAAAAACGGCGGATCCGTCCGTCAAAATTACATACCGGGCAAACATTGTTGCATTGACTTGACGTTGTTTCCGTGACACAATGACATTGGATGAAAACCATTGAATAACAGGGAGGCAAAGAAGATGGATTTTAAAGCTTATCTGGAAAATCCTCAACTCCTTCACGAGGGCACGGAGCCCAACCGTTCGTATGTCATTCCCTACTTTGCCCACCGGCCGGAGAGCATTCAAACCCGACTGGATTCCGACCGCGTGACGCCGCTTTCTCAAACCAAAAAGGCATCTGCCCGGTAGGGCAGATGCCTTTTTGGTTTGGAGACTCTATCAGCTTGCAAAATCCTCAATAAGCGCCGATAGCTCCTCTTCGGTGTACACCTCGATGCCGGTCGTAAGCGCCGCGATATCATCCGCAGGCAGAAAAGCCGCATATTCGTTCACCGTGCGCACGACCTCGCCCTCGCCGTTCACAACGACAACAGAGCCGCCGTCGATTTTCATCACGTAGATCGGTCTTCTGTCCTCCGGTACCTCGGAAACGCCGGTCGTAGTGCCGTCAGTCTCCGGCGTGCCGTTTACCAAAACGCCGTCGTCCGTCTGCTCCGGCGCTTTCAGCTGCCGAAGGTCTGATCTCAGCGAAAAGCATACCGTCATCGTAATAATGGAAAGTACGAGGACCGCAAGCGTGACAAATCCAAAGACGCCCGTTTGAATTTTAGAACCGTTATCCATTCTCATCACCTCAAACCTATCATATTTTTTACACATATTATTGACACAAAAATCCATAATATACACAGAATACAGGGAAAGAGAGACAAAAGAATGAAGAACAAACCCAAAAAACGAAATCGATTCCTGTCGTTTATCGCGGCAGTACTGCTTATATTTTTATTTTGTACCATCCTGCTCTCCACCGCTCTTGTTCTATACGCAACCAAAGAGATCGATGCCGAGCTGGACCTCGACCTGCTCATAGCCGGTCAGGGACGTACGACGAAGCTATACTGCTTCGACGAGACGGGAGAGCCGGTGGAGCTGGAGGACCAGCGCCTCCACGGAACGGAAAACCGCATCTGGATCGGACTATCCGACATACCGGAGGACGTCCGGAACGCCTTCATTGCCATCGAGGACCACCGATTTTACGAGCACCACGGCGTCGACCTGCGCCGCACGGCCGGCGCCGTGCTTTCCTTTCTCTCCCCGGGCGCCGGGGATTACGGCGGCTCGACCATCACTCAGCAGCTTGTCAAGAATCTGACGGGTGACAACGCTGTCACCGTCAAGCGGAAGATCACCGAGATCATGCGGGCGCTCGAGCTGGAAAAGGAGATCTCCAAAGAGGAGATCCTTGAGATCTATCTCAACAC
>ERZ827168.4888-NODE-4888-length-11806-cov-3.169092_pt1 | contig 11806 bp, 7 predicted proteins | sample MGYA00519868_ERZ827168 | MGnify/ENA primary metagenome ERZ827168 (study PRJEB31778, sample SAMEA3449271) | human gut metagenome | biome: human gut; feature: human-associated habitat; material: faeces | place: United Kingdom | collected 2010/2012 ...
ATCTCTCTTTTTCTTTTAAAGATAACCGATAAACAGAAGGCAGGATTAAAGGAATATATAAAAGGTTTAAGAAGCCAACTCGAAGGCAGAGAAGAAGCGACCGAAGTTGCCGAATGGATTAAGGCTAACGCAACTCTTGAAGACGAGATTTGGGAAGGCGAGTCCTTTCCTGACTGTGCCCCGTCGATATGGTGTCATATAGACCAAGATGGAGCATGGTTGGAGCAAGGCAGTGAAGATCAGATGTCAGATCTTATGGTTCTCATAGAAGAAGGTATAGCTGCGGGTTATCCAGATATTGAAATTGTTGGAGAGCTGGTGGAATACTGCAGCGTTAGTGGAGACGAGCGTAAAGAAACATACTCAAGCCCGATTGGAAGTGATGAGTTGTTGGAGCAGTAAGCCCGTCAACCATTTAAGGGCGCGTGAACAATCTTTCCGTGACGAGCCTTCCTTGGGGTGCCGCTTCTGTTTGAGCGTATCGGGTATTTATCAGGTTGCCGTTTATCTAGATTTAAGAATAATTTTACCTGTCGATGTGGGCTTGTTGCCGTTAATGCGGCTTTGTTGTGGCATAATACGGAAGTTCGTATACGCAAAACCAACCTTGCAATGTCTTTAAGGCGAGGGGAAGTAAGGAAGTTCAGGCACATGGCGGAACCTCAGAAAAAGAAGAAGCATCATAATAAGGATAGGCGCAACGTATGGCTGCTCGTGGTCATGGCGCTTTTGGTCATCGGCTCGATCGTGATGTTCACGCCGCCGCAGGAAAAGATCAATCAAGGCCTCGACATTCAAGGTGGCCTTTCGGTCGTGCTCACGGCGCACAACAACGACGGGTCGGATGTTTCCACTGAGGACATGGAATCTTCTCGCGCGATTATCGAGAACCGCGTGAATGCCCTTGGCGCATCCGAGGCGGTCGTGCAGATTCAGGGCAACGACCAGATCCTCGTGCAGATCCCCGGCCTATCCGACACCGAGGAAGCGCTCAATACCATCGGCAAGACGGGCAAGCTCGAGTTCGCGCGACTTGACTCTTTCACCGATTCCGATGTGAAGACGAAGATCCAAAACGGCCAATACGGCACACAGGGCACGGTGACCGATGCGTTCGGCAATTCTTTCCCGAGCGAGAAGGTGGAGCACCTCAAGGTCGAAGAGGGCACGTACACGCCGATCATCACCGGCTCGAACCTCGAGAAGGTCGACGTGGGCCAGGCTTCCCAGACCTCGACCGACTATGCGGTTAACCTGCGCCTCGACTCCGAGGGCACGAAGGCCTTCGCCGAGGCAACTGAAGACCTCGCTCCCACCAAGGGCCAGATCGTCATCATCCTCGACGGTGAGGTGCAGTCCGCTCCCGCCGTGCAGTCCGTTATCTCCGACGGCAACGTTTCCATCACTGGCGGCTATACGCTTGACGCGGCCAAGCAGATGAAGACCGTGCTCGAGTCCGGCTCGCTGCCTGTGAGCTTCGAGTATGCGCAAAGCCAGGTCGTCGGCCCGACGCTCGGCCAGGACGCGCTGCAGTCCGGCGTACTCGTAGCGCTCATCGGCCTTGTGATCGTTATGATTTACCTGCTCGTGTTCTACGAGGGGCTCGGCATCATCACCGCGGCGGCAATGGCCGTGTTCGCGGCGATTTACCTGGGCATTCTCGCGCTGCTTTCCGCATTTGGCCTGTTCAGCCTTTCTATGGCGGGCATCGCCGGCGTCGTTTTGACCATCGGCATGGCGGCCGACTCCTCCATCCTGACGCTCGAGCGCTTCCGCGAGGAAATCCGCATGGGTCGAAGCGTGCGCGCCGCGTCCATCACGGGTGTCCGTCACGGCATCCTGACCTCGATCGACGCCGACCTTGTGACGCTCGTCTCCGCGCTCACACTGTTCTTCCTGGCGAGCGCCTCGGTCAAGGGCTTCGGCATGACGCTTGCTTTGGGTATCGTGTGCGACATTGTCATGATGCTTCTGTTCAAGGCACCGCTTATCCGCCTTCTCGCCCCGAAGCTCATCGCGAAGCACCCCAAGTTCTGGGGCGTGGAGGACTGCATCGAGGCTGTGCCTTACTTCCAGGGCGTGAAGCAGGCCGCTTCCCGCAAGGACGTGCGTGGCCGCTTCATCAAGCTTGACATCAATCTTTTGGGGCTTAAGAAGATCTTCCTCACCGTGGCCTGCTGCGCGATGGTGCTTGTCGCCATTATCGTCGGCGTGCGCGGTATGAACTTCGGCATCGAGTTCGTCGGCGGCACGTCGGTGACCTTCCACGGCACGGGCGACGTTACGACCGAGCAGGTCCGTGATGCGTTCAGCGATGCGGGCGAGCCCGACGCGGTCATCCAGACCACGACGGCCGACGGCGAGCCGGGCTTCCTCGTTCGCACCACCACGACTTCCGCTGAAGATGCGACGGCGACGGCGAACGAGGTGGCGGACACCTTCGGTTGGACAACCGACAGCTTCGAGGTCACCACAATCGGTCCTGACTGGGGTGCAAGCGTCATCCAGTCGTCGGCGATTGCGTTCTTCATCTCGCTGCTGCTGATCATCGCCTACATTTCGATCCGCTTCCGCGATCCGAAGATGGGCGTGACGGCGGTCGTCGCGCTTCTGCATGACCTTATCATCGTTGTGGGCGTCTACGTGCTCGTCGGTCGCGAGATCACCCCGAACACCATCGCCGCCTTGCTCACCATTTTGGGCTACTCGCTCTACGATACGGTTGTCGTGTTCCACCGCATCAACGAGAACATGAAGGACGAGTCGGTGAAGTGCACTTTCGCCACCATGGCGAACCACTCGGTGAACGAGGTTCTCGTGCGTTCGCTCAACACGTCGATCACCTCGCTCATCCCGGTTGTTGCAATGCTGCTGTTCGGCGGCGAGACGCTGAAGGACTTCGCGCTTGCCATGACGATCGGCCTCGTGTGCGGCTGCTACTCGTCCTACGCCATCGCGACGCCGCTCTACGTCATTTGGAAGACGCACGAGCCGCGCTTCAAGAAGCTGCAGAAGAAGTACGGCAGCGACATCCAGCGCTGGTTCCTGAATCGCCTTCCGGGTGCGGCTGTTCCCGCTGTGGCTGCGGCTGCTGGCGATGCGGTTTCTTCGGTGGACGCTGGCGCTTCCGAGGGTTCGGCGGCTGTGACTTCGGCAGTGTCGCCTCATGATGCGGCGGTTTCGCCCAACTTCGGCAAGAAGAAGCCTTCGCGCGCCGAGCGCAAGGGGAAGAAGTAAGGCGGAGCGGCTTTTGCCGGTTTGCGCGAATGCGATTGATTTGCGAGCCCTCGCACGATAAGGCGGGGGCTCGCTCTATACTTACGGGTAAGACTTACAGCTACGAGAATGCGGCACCCAATCGGTGCGCGAAAAGAGAGGAGCGCCCCGTGCGCGAAGGTTCGAACCCTAATTTTTGCCCGCCCGTCGAGGAGGGCCTGACCATCAACTTTGAGGACTCCAAAGGCGACGCGACCGTTCTGGAATTCCTCGGCCTGCTTCTGCATGGCGGCCACCGCTATGGCGTGTTTTTCCCGGTGAGTGAGGAGGAGCCGGCGCTCTCTTCGGGCGAGGTGATCATCCTTGAGGCGGTGGAGTTCGACGAAGACGACCAACCGTCCGCCTTCGAGCTTGTGGAGGACGAAGGCGTGGCGATGGAAGTGTATGCCGCGTTCCAGGAAGCGACGAAGGGCCTCTACGACTTCGAGTAGGAGCTGCTCCTGCCGCGTCAACCAAGGGAATGGATGAAGCGCTGTACCGACAACGGTGCGGCGCTTCGTTGTTGAGCGGGTCTCTTTTGTCGGGCGGGTTTACTCGCCGCCCTTCGTTGCCGAGTGCTGATGGGGTGCGACTTTCAATGGCTGCTCGGGCGTGAGGCTGCGAGTGCGTGGCTGGCTTTGCGAGGCGCTCTATTTCGCGAACGCTTCCTCCAGTATGCGCTCGAAGGGCTCTTTCGATGCGGCAGCCTTCGCGAGCAGGGCGTCTTTCTTGTCGCGCGTGAGGTGCTTGAAGCGATATTCCGCGCTCATCGCATCGTGCTTGGTGGGGAATTCCGCGCTTGCGAGCAGGGTGAGCGGCCCGCGCCCGCGCGTGTACTTCGCACCTGTGCCTGCGCGATGCTGGGCGAGGCGCGTCGCAACATCGGGCGTGTAGCCGGTGTAGAGCGTGCCGTCGCAGCATTCGAGGACGTAGAGGTAGTAGCGCTTGGAATCGCTTGTCGGCGTGCTCGCGGCGGGCGAGGACTGGGAGGCGTCGGCGGGTGCGACGTTTGCGGGCGTGCCGTCGGGCTCGGGCTCGTGCTTGGGGCCGGTGCTCGTGCTCTCGGGCTTAAGCGCGCTACCTCCGGGCAGCGCAATCTCTTTTCCCAGCTCGCTTGCGAGTTCGGGGAGAAGTTTCGCCAGCGTGGCGTCGATCGTCTTCTTCTTCAGCTCGCATTCCCATACCACGTGAACGCGCCAGCCGTCGGCTTCGAGCGCGGCGACGTTCTCGCGGTCGCGCTCGACGTTTCGCTCGAACTTCGCGGTCCAGTACTCCACGTTCTTCTTAGGGGTCGAAAGTTTGCAGTGCGGGCATCGGTGCCAGAAGCATCCGTTCACGAACACGCAGACTTTCTTGCCTGGCCAGGCGATATCGGGGTGCCCTGCGACCTTCCACTGCAGACGGTATCCGCCAAGTCCCGCCGCGCGCAGCCGCTCGCGCATCAAAAGCTCGGGCTTGGTGTTGGCGCGCTTGTTTCCCTGCATCGACTTGTGCACCGCGAAGTTCGAGGCGGCAGGTGCGTCGATTCGTATGGTGCCATAGGAAACTGCCCCGCTCTTGCGGGTGCGGACGGTTGCGCTTCCCTTTGCGCGGCTGCGGTGCGGCTCCTCGGTGGCGCCTTCGTCCGCCGCCGTTTCCCGCTGCCGGTCTACTTCCGCCAGCTCGTCGGCAATCGCGCGGAGTTCGTTGCCCCAGCGCTCGATGAGGCGCTCGGTTTTCCAGGCGGCGTTCGCGGGGCTTGTCGAGGGAAGCACGTGCGCGACAAGCCCGACCTTCCACTGCAGGTAGCGCTTGTAGAGGCGGCCCGCCGTGGCGCCGTTGCAGATGACTGCCTCGATATGCGCGCACTCGGTGATGCGCTCGATGTGCGCGGGCACGACGCTTTTGATGCTCGCGTCCGAGGATCCCTTGATGTCGCATTCCTCGATGGCATCCCACAGCGCGATGCCGCCCTCGAGAAGAAGCGCCTTCTTCGCGGCAATCGACTCCTCAAGCGATGCTGTGCTGCCGTTCGCGGGCAGGGGCTCGCCTTCGTTGGGCGGCACCGGCTTGCCGAGGGAGTGCGCGATGACGCGCCAGAAGCGGTTTTGTGGGTTGCCGTAGTAGAAGGCGTTCGCACGCGAGAGCACCGAGGGAAACGACCCTAGCACGAGGACGCGGGAGTGCTCGTCGAATACCGGGTCGAACCCGTGCGAGATATGCTGATAGCTTGCCATGCGTGAAAGTATAGCGCAGCCGCAGCGTTGCGCTTGTCAACCCCCTTGTGCGAGCTTTCAGCGCACAAAAAATTTTCTCCTGGGGTTTTGCGGTGGTGGAAAACTGCGTTTTCGAGGCGCCCAAACAATGCGCGCCTTTCGTGACGAGGTGGGGTTATGCCGTTTTTGGGACAAGTGGAAAACTATCGGGAAAACACCATCTATGGATTTTTCAATATAAGAAAACACAACATCTTGTGTTTGAATGTCGTATCATAAGCACATAAGATAGGCGGATGCGCAGGCGTCCGCACGCAGTAAACCCCTTAAAGATCGTGAGTAGCGTCTCTGACGTCGGGAAATACCTTCCCGCGCGGTCGCGTCCCCATTGCGGGCGAGCAAGACGGTTTCAGATAAGCAACGAAGAGGAAGTGCCATGAAGATTATCAAGCGCAGCGGCTCGGAAGTGCCCTTCGATATCGACAAGATTGTGAATGCCATCAAGGCTGCCAACAACGAGGTTCCGCAAAACGAGCGCTTGACCGACGAGCAGGTTGCGCTCGCCGCCCATAGCGTCGAGTGGCTGTGCGGTCGCTCGGGTCACACCGTGTCGGTCGAGGAAATCCAGGACATGGTGGAAGACCAGATCATGGCGCAGGGCCGCTACACCGTGGCGCGCAAGTACATCATCTACCGCTACGTGCAATCCTTGAAGCGCCATTCCAACACGACCGACGACAAGATCCTCTCGCTCATCGAGTGCAACAACGAGGAGGCGAAGCAGGAGAACTCCAACAAGAACCCCACGGTGAACTCCGTGCAGCGCGACTATATGGCGGGCGAGGTGTCCAAGGACATCACGATGCGCTTGCTGCTTCCGCCCGAGGTGGTGCGCGCGCACAACGAAGGCATCATCCACTTTCACGATTCTGACTACTTCGCGCAGCATATGCACAACTGCGATCTGGTGAATCTGGAAGATATGCTGCAGAACGGCACCGTCATTTCGGGCACCATGATCGAGCGCCCGCACAGCTTCTCCACCGCCTGCAACATTGCGACGCAGATTATTGCGCAGGTGGCCAGCTGCCAGTACGGCGGGCAGTCCATCTCGCTCACGCATCTAGCGCCCTTCGTCGACGTTTCCCGCCAGAAGATTCGCCGCCAGGTGCTCCAGGAGATCAACCAGCTCGGGCTCGAGGCCAACGCCGACCGCGTCGCCGAAGTGGTGGAAGGCCGCCTGCGCGACGAGATCCGCCGCGGCGTGCAGACCATCCAGTACCAGGTCGTAACGCTGATGACCACCAACGGTCAGGCCCCGTTCGTCACCGTGTTCATGTACCTGAATGAGGCTCGCTCCGAGGCCGAGAAGCACGATCTTGCCATGATCGTCGAGGAAACGTTGCGCCAGCGCTACGAGGGCGTGAAAAACGAGGCTGGAGTGTGGATCACGCCGGCGTTTCCCAAGCTCATCTACGTGCTCGAGGAAGACAACGTGCGCGAGGACTCGCCGTATTTCTATCTCACGCAGATGGCGGCGAAGTGCACGGCGAAGCGCATGGTGCCCGACTATATCTCCGAGAAGAAGATGCGCGAGATGAAGCTGTCCAAGGGCGAGACGGAGGGCAACGGCGATTGCTACACGTGCATGGGGTGCCGCAGCTTCCTCACGCCCGACCGTTCCGGCAACGGCTACGACAACGTGGCGAACGCGGGCAACTACGAACCGGGCAAGCCGAAATACTATGGGCGCTTCAACCAGGGCGTTGTCACCATCAGCTTGCCTGATGTGGCGCTTTCTTCCCGTGGCGACAAAGCGAAGTTCTGGGAGATTTTCGACGAGCGTCTCGAGCTGTGCCGCGAAGCACTCATGTGCCGTCACAATCGCCTGAAGGGCACGCTTTCCGATGCCGCGCCGATTCTGTGGCAGTACGGTGCGCTTGCGCGCCTTGAGAAGGGCGAGCCGATCGACAAACTGCTCTACGGCGGATATTCCACCATTTCGCTCGGCTACGCGGGGCTCTACGAGTGCGTGAAGTACATGACCGGCCACAGCCACACCGAGGCGGAGGGCACGCCGTTCGCCATGGAGGTCATGCAGCACATGAACGACAAGTGCGACGAGTGGAAGGCTGAGACCAATATCGACTTCTCGCTTTACGGCACGCCGCTCGAGTCGACCACGTACAAGTTCGCGAAGGCGCTGCAGCGTCGCTTCGGCGTGATTCCCGGCATCACCGACAAGGGCTACATCACGAACAGCTACCATGTGCATGTGACCGAGCAGATCGACGCCTTCGACAAGCTGAAGTTCGAAAGCGCGTTCCAGCGTCTGTCTCCGGGTGGGGCTATCAGCTACGTGGAAGTCCCCAATATGCAGGACAACCTGAAGGCCGTCATCCGCGTCATGCAGTACATCTACGACAACATCATGTACGCGGAGCTCAACACGAAGAGCGATTATTGCCAGGTGTGCGGCTTCGACGGTGAGATTCAGATCGTGGAAGACGACGGCAAGCTCGTGTGGGAGTGCCCTCACTGCGGCAATCGCGATCAGGAAAAGCTCAACGTTGCACGCCGTACCTGCGGATACATCGGCACGCAGTTCTGGAACCAGGGCCGTACTCAGGAAATCAAGGATCGCGTGCTGCACCTGTAGCGGAAGTAGGCTCCTAAGTGTTCGGAAGGCCGCCCGAGGGCGGCCTTCTTTCGTTTCGCGATGGGGCGGGCTGGACGGCCGCGAAGTGCCTTTAGGTGTTTAGTTGCGCAGAATTCAGCTAGACTGGGAAATCTGAGGCGAAACCGGCATCAAGGCTTCTCGATTTGATGAAGATTGCCGATTATCTGGCAGTTCCCCTCCTTTAAATGCGAAGCGCAGTTGCACGCTTTTCGAAACAGGGAGAAATCGGTCTTTTTTGTTCGTTAAAATGGACGAGCGCAAAGCTGTAGGTTGGATCTGCGAGAAGACAACCGGTTGGAGGAGACGGTGGAAAAACAGGAATCGATTGATGCGTGGTTCGCGCTCGTTCCCGAGCAGGCGAAGGCGACTGCACGGCGATTGCTCTTAGAGGTTGACAACCTGCGAAGGGAAGAGATTATCTACCCGCCGCAAGGCGACATCTTAAACGCGCTTGCCTATGTAGCGCCTGAAGACGTCCGCGCCGTCATTCTGGGGCAGGACCCCTACCATGGCCCGGGGCAGGCGATGGGCTTGTCGTTCTCGGTACCCAAAGGGGAGAAGCTTCCGCCGAGCTTGCGCAATATCTATAAGGAAATGGCATCTGACCTGGGGTGCAGCATACCTGTGAGTGGTGATTTGTCCGCGTGGGCACAGCAAGGTGTGCTGCTTTTGAACACGACGCTCACCGTGCGGGAGCACGAGGCGAACTCCCACAGCAAGTTGGGCTGGCAAGTGGTCACGACGGCAATCGTCGAGGCGTGCATGCGCTTGCCTCAGCCGGTGGTCTTTTTGGCGTGGGGGCGCCCGGCCATCAAGGTGATTGAGAGCGCAAAGTCGCGCGCGGCGAAGGACGCGTTCGAGGGTGGCGCTTGCGCTGGTGCTGCGGACTCTGGCGCCGATGACCACGCATCGAGCGGTACCGCCCCTGCTGTTGCCGACTCAAGCGGCTCCCTTGCGGGCGGTGCCCTTTCCTGCAAGTTCATCCTCAAAAGCACACACCCCTCGCCACTTTCGGCATCGCGCGCGGCTGGCGATCTTCCCGCTTTCTTGGGCTCGCGTCCGTTCTCCCGCGCAAACGATTTGCTGAAGGAATGCGGGGTCGAGCCTATCGATTGGTCGCTTGCTGGCTGATTGCCCAGGTGATTCCGCGCGCCATGCGAAGCGCGGGTTCTTTAAAGTGATTGCCGGGGTTCGACTCGAATTGCGTCGGTACCCCCTTGCTGCGAAATGCGGCTACGACCTCGTCTGTTCCCGTTGCAACGTTGCGCAGAAGTCGGCTCGGGGTCTTCGCTTCCTTGCTGCCAAGCGAGAAATACGCGCAGTCGATTGGGCAGGCGAGTGGCGTCTCGGTGGCAAAGTGCGCGAAATCGGGATACCAAAGCGAGCCCGAAGCGCTTGCAATGCGGGAGAAGGCCGACGAGTTGAGTGCTGTCCAGGTGGCGAAAAGCCCTGCAAGTGAGTAGCCCGCGACGGTGCGGCAGATACGGGGACTGTTGGGTTTGCCGCATTCTCGCTCGACCTGGGGAATGATTTCTTCTTCCAACAAGCGAAGCTGGTCTTGGGCGCGTCCCGCAAAGGGGGCATCGTCGGCAAACAGGCCGGGGCATTTCCAAGGCGTAAGATCGTCGTTCCAGCAGGCGGGCTTGATGGCGACAAGCGTGAAAGGCGGACAGCCGATATGCTGGCATTCGCTGAGGACGTTGAGGCCGTCGCCGTCGTAAACATGCAGGTAAACGATGTGACTGAGGCAGTTTCCGTCGTCGCCGATACGGTTGTCGCAGTCGATACCGTCGTTGCCGCAGCTGTCGCCGATGTGGTTGTCTCGCGTGTTGCGGTTGGCGTCATCGCTGTTGCTGTCGTCCTCTTCGCCGCCTTCGCCAGCGCGATTGCGCGCATTGCTCGAAGGTTGCGCAGGCCAAACGGTGACGCGCGCTCCTTGAACATCAAACGCGAAGAGGGGTGCCGGGGTATATTCGGGACAGGCCGCTCCCGCATTCGGGGTTGACGCCTCGCCATTTTTCACGGCAACCACTTTGGCCGAGGAGGCGTTGGCGACAAGCGAAACAGAGCTCCCGCCCGCAAGCTCCCTTGCGCCCGCAGGATGATCTACGGGCGCAAGGGTGTCGTGTCTGCCTCGTCCCATCGCCGCCCCCTTAGATGGAGAAGTTGCCGACCTCAGAAAGTTCCAGGTCAGCATTGCGCTCGCTCGCCCAATTCACGTTCCACGCACTCGTGAACAGAAGCAGCTTGCGGCCGCGCATATCCTCGACGCGCAGCGTGTCGCTTGTCAGGTTGAGCTTCGCGATGTCGTAGGTGGAAGGGTCGTTCATGATCCAGCGAATCTCGGAATAGGGGAGCGCCTGCCTGCGCACCTCGACGCCGTATTCGCTTTTCAGGCGCTGTTCAAGCACGTCGAGCTGCAACACGCCGACGACGCCCACGATGACGCTTTCCATGCCGAAGCCTGGCTCGCGGAAAATCTGGATGGCGCCTTCCTGCGCGAGCTCTTCCATGCCTTTTACGAACTGTTTGCGCTTGAGCGTGTTCACCTGTGTGACGCGCGCGAAGATCTCGGGCGCAAATGTGGGGATTTCGGGGTACTGTACGCGGCATTTACCTGCGCAAACAGTGTCACCAATCGAGAAGATGCCCGGATCGAACAGCCCGACGATATCGCCCGCGTACGCCTCGTCGACCGTCGCGCGGTCGTCCGCCATAAGCGAGGTTCCCGTGGCGAGCTTCAGCTTTTTGCCGCCTTGCATGTGCATTGCGTCCATGCCCCGCTCGAACTTGCCCGAGCAGATGCGCACGAAGGCGATGCGGTCGCGATGGTTTTTGTCCATGTTCGCCTGGATTTTGAAGACGAATCCCGAAAACTCGTCGCGCATCGGGTCGACAGGATCGCCCGTGAGGCAGTCGGTGTAGGGAAGCGGCGTGGGGGTAAGACGCAGGAATTCTTTCAGGAACGGTTCGACGCCGAAATTGTTCGTGGCGGAGCCGAAGAACATCGGGGTCAGCTGCCCCTGCAAAATCTTATCGATGTCGAATTCGTCGCCCGCTACGTCCAGCAGTTCGATGTCCTCCATCAGCTTTTCATAAGTATAACCTGTGTAGACCCATACATTCAAGCCCCTTTCATGGGCTCCCCGGGCAAGGAGCGCGCACTCTCCAGCTTGCAAAAAGGGATCGCCCCCGGACAGCGTGAGCCCCTCCGTCAGGGGATTGCCCGCCATCTTTTGGCACAGGACCTCCACGCTCTCCTCATATCCGCCGGAGGGGTCATGCGTCTCCGGATTGTGGCATCCGGGGCAGGCATGGGGGCAGCCCTGGGTGAACACGGTAAACCGGAGCCCGGGGCCGTCTACAATAGAATCGGAAATGGTGTTTGCAATGCGCATGCCAATCACCTCTCAATGGCGTGAGGGCGGACCGGCGGCCCGCCCTCACGTGTTTACCTGTCTATGTGCTGTGTTTCACACGGTCGTGCTCCTCGGCCCGCTTTGCATTATTGAACCGGTCCAGCGTCCCAACCAGGTAGCCGGTAATGCGTCGGATGCGCTCAAAGGGTACGCCGTCATCCTCCGTGCGGCCGCAGCCGGGGCACTGATCCCCAATGATACCGGAAAATCCGCATACCGGGTCCCGGTCCACCGGGTGGTTGATGGAGCCATAACCG
>ERZ827168.4890-NODE-4890-length-11802-cov-5.281263_pt1 | contig 11802 bp, 18 predicted proteins | sample MGYA00519868_ERZ827168 | MGnify/ENA primary metagenome ERZ827168 (study PRJEB31778, sample SAMEA3449271) | human gut metagenome | biome: human gut; feature: human-associated habitat; material: faeces | place: United Kingdom | collected 2010/2012 ...
TATGAAGCAGCAAAAGGCGATGTTAATCGCCCTGATCGTCATCTGTTTAACCGTCATTGTGACGGCACTGGTAACGAGGAAAGATCTCTGTGAGGTACGAATCCGAACCAGCCAAACGGAGGTCGCTGTCTTCACAGCTTACGAACCTGAGGAGTAAGAGACCTGGCGAGGGAGAAATCCCTCGCCACCTCTGATGAGTCAGGCATCCTCAATGCACCCACACTTAACTTGATTCGGCGGGTTTATTTTATCTGTAAATATTTTTATAAAAATAATGCCCACACACAGCATAAAACAAAAAGTATCACAGATAAAAAAGGAGCGTAATGTGCAGATTTGTTGTTTTCCATATTTACTCGCTTTAACATAATCAATATTGATATGGTTGTTATTTCGGTGGTTTCAAACGAGATATTATGGTGATCTGGCAAATTTGCATAACATTAAAATTTAATTTATCTAATCGCTTTTAATAATAAGCGTTGTGTTTTATCCCAGCAATCTGTTGTTTGATTTTTATTTCATTAATGTAGGGGCTTTACACTGGAACCAGTTTATTTATACTTTATACGCCAGCCTGAACAACTGGCACCTGCTGCGCCAGCAGAGACAACCGATGGCGCACGATACCAAATTACACAATTCTGATGATTCTGCCGTCTTTGCCAGCAGGTGCGGACGGCGTTTTCACGCATTCAAATCGGACTGGTTCCAGCATTCTCCATGCACTGAAGAACAGGCTGAATGGTTAATTCATTGCTACCGCAGACGCGGATACGAGATTAAGAAAGCCCTCAGCCCCGATTATCGTCACTGGATAATCTACGTCAGGCTTCCTTATTCCGAACGCCCACCGCGTCAGTCCCGCACATTCCAGCAACGGATCTGGAGGTAACGTGCGGGTATTACTTCGACCTGTTCTGGTACCGGAACTTGGGCTGGTTATCGTTAAGCCAGGCCGTGAATCCATGCAGGTATTCCATAACGGCAGGGTGCTGGTGGAGCAGGAACCGAAAAACATGCGCGGTCTGCCGTCCGGAGTCGTTCCTGCCGTTCGCCAGCCGCTGGCGGAAGATAAAACATTGCTGCCGTTTTTCAGCGATGAGCGTGTGATTCGTGCTGCTGGCGGCGCTGGCGCACTGTCTGACTGGCTCCTGCGTCATGTTAAATCCTGCCAGTGGCCTCATGGAGACTATCACCACAGTGAAACCGTCATACATCGTTACGGTACCGGCGCAATGGTGTTGTGCTGGCACTGCGACAACCAGCTGCGCGACCAGACATCCGAATCACTCGGGCAGCTTGCTCAACAAAATCTGACAGCCTGGATGATTGACGTCATACGTCACGCAATAAGTGGTGCACAAGAACGGGAATTATCGCTGGCTGAATTATCCTGGTGGGCGCTCTGCAATCAGGTAGCGGACGCAATACCGGAGGCAGTATTACATCGTTCTCTGGGGTTACGCGCGGAAAAAATCCACTCAGTATACCGCGAGAGTGACATCATACCGGGAGAACAGACAGCCACCAGCATACTGAAGCAGCGCACAAAAAATTTTGCGCTGTTGCCTCACGCCCACCAGCAACAGAACCCACCACAGGAAAAGACGGTGGTCAGCATTGCCGTTGATCCGGAGTCACCGGAATCATTCATGAAGCGGCCTAAACGTCGCCGCTGGGTGAATGAGAAATACACGCGCTGGGTAAAGACACAGCCGTGTACATGTTGTTGTAAGCCAGCAGACGATCCCCATCACCTGATTGGTCACGGTCAGGGCGGAATGGGGACAAAAGCCCACGATATTTTTACGTTGCCGCTGTGCCGGGAACATCACAACGAACTTCATGCAGATCCGCAGGCGTTCGAAGAAAAGCATGGTTCTCAGGTTGATTTAATTTTTCGTTTTCTTGATCACGCCTTTGCAACGGGCGTACTCGGATAAAAGAGGTTACTGATGGGGATAGAATTTGTTTTGCCTTACCCTCCGACGGTGAATACCTACTGGCGTCGTCGTGGCAGCACATATTTTGTATCAAAAGCAGGGGAGCGTTATCGCCGGGATGTGGCGCTTATTGTTCGCCAGCAGCGACTGAAATTAAATCTGTCCGGAAGGCTGGCAATAAAAATTATTGCAGAGCCGCCGGATAAGCGCCGTCGTGACCTGGACAATATTCTGAAAGCACCACTGGATGCACTGACACATGCGGGACTGCTTATCGACGATGAGCAGTTTGATGAAGTTAATATTATGCGCGGTCAGGTTATTCCCGGTGGTCGGCTGGGGATAAAAATCACAGAACTGGAGTGCGCATGAATAACCAGTATTTACAGTTTGTGCGTGAGCAGCTCACGATCGCCACCGCTGATTTGAGTGGAGCAACAAAAGGTCAGCTTGAAGCCTGGCAGGAGAATGCCATGTTCAATACAGGGCGTTACAGACGTAAAAAAATCCGGTACCGCGATAAGGTCACTGGAAAAATAGTAACGCTGGATAATCCACCGATCCCGGGAAAGCAATCGCTGGCGAAAGGTTCATCAATTGCCCTGGTCAGTCCGGTTGAGTTTTCGACATCATCATGGCGACGCGCCGTTCTGTCTCTTGAAGAGCATCAGAAGGCGTGGGTGCTGTGGTGTTACAGCGGTAGCATTTGCTGGGAGTATCAGATCGCGATAACGCAGTGGGCGTGGACTGAATTTAATGCTCAATCCGGTACCAGAAAAATTGCAGGAAAAACTCTGGTGCGCCTGAAGACGTTGATCTGGTTGGCGGCGCAGGCGGTAAAAGCTGAGCTTTTTGGTGGGGAAGGTTATGAATACCAGGAACTGGCGTTACTGGTGGGAGTAACAACCAAAAACTGGTCCAAGACATTTACTGGTCACTGGGTTGCAATGAAACACATTTTTCATCGGCTGGATAGTGAAGCTTTATTGTTAGTGGAGAGAACACGTTCAAAACAAAAGGCGGCATTTTCATAGCAAAGTATTGCAAAAGTAGATTAAAACGCATATATTTCGTGTAAATCTGATATTTTGCTGTTTTTATACGTGATGGCAAAGCTAGTAAAACCCGCGACCGAGCGGGTTTTTTATCCCCCCAAAAAATGGCATAGACATTAAACGTGATGACGATTGTGCCAATACTTTCTCCATCAATGACGCCCCTTGACTGCATGGAATCCAATTTGTTATGTAATATGTGTTGATATTTTTGAGTTGTTAATGGTGTTACTATGAATGACAGTGCTCTGCTCAGAAACTCTTCACTTTTTGTTGCTTATATGGGCTGTCTAGGATGGGGAAGCGCTTATTTCTATGGATGGGGTACTTCATTTTACTATGGCTTTCCATGGTGGGTTGTCGGGGCTGGTGTCGATGATGTTGCACGAAGTTTGTTTTATGCTGTGACAGTTATCGTTATATTCCTTATTGGATGGGGAGTTGGTATTGTTTTCTTTTTGGGCATAAAACAAAAGCGCAATATACAAAATTTGAGTTTTATCCGGCTTTTTCTCGCGATATTGCTGCTTTTTATTCCACCTGTTCTGGAGTTTTCGGTAATTCATCAGCATGTTGAGCCAGATGTACTGATTTTCTGCATTCTTGCTGCCTTTACAATCACGCTTTTTGTCAGGTCTGGAAGAAGACTTGTTTCAGTCAAATGTTTTTCGGAAATGTCTTTTATTCGCCATCACCGAATTGAGTTCATGATGGCTGGGTTTATGATTTATTTCTGGGCATTCTCTCTTATTGCCGGTTGGTACAAACCACAGTTTAAGAGGGAATATCAGGTGATCCACTATGAGAATGTATGGTATTACATTATTGCGCGTTATGATGATCGTCTGGTGTTATCGAAATCATACAGGAGTGGGGGTAAGAAATTCGTTATATTTAATAGCGGAAATATTAATGATTTTGAAATTAATACAGTCAGAGTGCGTTAAAATTTCTTGAGTAACAAAGATTTTTACCGCCCGCCATTGAGAGGTTTTTTATGCCAGAAAAATGGTTCGGTACATAAAATGTGCAGGTGGTTATTAATACCGGTCTTTCAGCTTGCTGGCTTCTTCGACAAGAGTTATTGGTATGTCACGTTAACCAATAAAGAGAAAAAGACATGCTAAAACAGCAGGATATGACAGAAACAGCCAGAGTGGTGTTTAATGAATTAAGCGTCACTGAACCGGCAACAGTTGGGGAAATTGCGCAGAATACTTACCTTTCACGCGAACGCTGTCAGTTAATACTGACCCAGCTTGTTATGGCGGGTCTGGCAGATTATCAGTTCGGTTGTTACAGACGCCTTCCGCAGTGAAGGCTTTTTACTTTGTGGTAATGGGCGGCTGGTGGGTGTTAGCGGCACCTGCCAGCCATCTGCTCATGAATCGGGGTCACAAGCAAACCTCAGGCCCATCCGCTTTGCGCAAAAGCGGTATGAGCCTATCAGAGAAGTGCTTATTGATCTATGGTTGATACTGTAAAAATATCCAGTTGTGAGTTAATCAACACCGATTGCCTGGAATTTATCCAGACCTTATCGGAAAACTCTGTCGATCTTATAGTCACAGACCCGCCATATTTTAAAGTGAAGCCCGAGGGCTGGGATAACCAGTGGAAGGGAGACGATGATTACCTGAAATGGCTGGACCAGTGTCTGGCTCAGTTCTGGCGGGTACTGAAGCCTGCCGGAAGTCTTTACCTGTTTTGTGGTCATCGCCTGGCATCTGATATCGAAATCATGATGCGTGAGCGCTTTAATGTGCTGAACCACATTATCTGGGCGAAGCCGTCCGGACGCTGGAACGGGTGCAACAAAGAAAGCCTGCGGGCGTATTTCCCGGCAACAGAGCGCATTCTGTTTGCCGAACATTATCAGGGGCCATATCAGCCAAAAAATGCCGGCTATGCGGCAAAGGAGCGCGAGCTTAAACAACACGTCATGGCCCCGCTGATTTTTTACTTTCGTGATGCGCGTGAATCACTGGGAATAACGTCCAAACAGATAGCGGAAGCCACCGGAAAGAAAAACATGGTGTCGCACTGGTTTGGTACCAGTCAGTGGCAGTTACCGAACGAAGCTGATTACAGAAAACTGCAGGCGCTGTTCGCGCGTGTTGCAGAAGAAAAACACCAGCGTGGGGAGCTGGCAACGCCACACCAACTGCTGGTCAGCACATACAGTGAACTGAACCGGCAATATGCCAGTCTGCTTGAGGAATACAAATCTCTGCGGCGTTATTTTTCTGTATCGGCCGCCGTTCCTTATACGGATGTCTGGACGCATAAGCCCGTACAGTATTATCCGGGTAAGCATCCCTGCGAAAAACCGGCGGATATGTTGCGTCAGATAATTTCTGCCAGCAGTCGTCCGGGGGATGTGGTTGCGGATTTTTTTATGGGATCGGGGGCAACAATAAAAGCAGCAATGGGATTGGGGCGTCGCACGATTGGGGTTGAACTTGAGTCCGGGCGTTTTGAACAAACAGTTGGTGAAATATTGGTGCTGAACGATAAATTGCGAAATGCACAATTAGATAAGAACAGGAGCTAATCTTCGATTAATATCTAAGCCAAGCAGGATGCTTGGAAGTTCTGATATATTCTTATCGTTTTTCGGTATTTAAAACTGATTTTCGCTGGTTGCGAAAGCACGTGGTCGGGCACTGCGTTCACACATGCAGGAGGGTGTGAAGCCAGCTTTTTTGTGTGTATTCAGATGGCGTTCTGATTCTATAACGAGTTACGTGGACATCAGGGATGGAGAGAATAGGAACGCCATCTTAATACATTTTCCCCGTTTATTTGATATATATTCCGGATAAGGGATTAGGTCTGGTTTTTTATGTCATTCAATAACGCTCTTCTATACTGTATACAATACTTTATCCTGGCAGTGTGTTTAAAACCTGAACTTATCCTTTGTTTCGTTTATAGACAGAAGGGTTAATATCGACTTATCATCAGCAGGATGGCAACAGATGTGTAAGCAGCTGGTCACCAGTTATACTTCAGTGGTACTTCTGAGTGCTTCTCTCCGTGAAATGATTATCATCCAGATGGCAGGAGTAGAGTGAATATTGATGATATTTCCAGGTGCTCCAGCTTGTTGCAGCGTATTGAGGATGTTAATGCTGAACGAGCCAGGGCCTTTAGTCGTTTAACAGTTATATTTTCTACCCCTGATCGCCTTTCAGGAAAGAACATTGTTTTATTAAACAGTGATGCCATCCATAAGGTTTTTGATGAGTTCATGGCTGCTAATTCAGAATTGCTGGCTCTTGTTGAGGAATACAACGAGATAGCCAGCCGTGTAGGCATGGATGAGTTCATTGTCATGCTTCGTGGATAAAAACATGCTTCATATTTTCTGTTAGCTCGCTACGGCGAGCTTTTTTTGTATCTGAGCCACACCTGGCGCACATCAAAAACACAGAGCCTTTCAGGAGGTGCTTACGGGATTGTCAGTGTGACTTTCACTGTGGGCTGGTAACCATCTGGCGCAGGCTCGTCTACGCAAAGGAAAAGTCACGATGTTAGGTATTTTCAAAAAGAAAACCCGCAAGGCCATCACTGAAGTGAAGAAGATGGAGAACCGTGATGCGGTGGAGGCGACCGTCTGGGGCGCATATTCCATTGCATATGCCGACGGCACCTGCGACGCAAAAGAAATCGCAGTACTGGAGAAAACCATTGCTGCGCTTCCTGCTTTTGCACCGTTCTCTGGTGAGATTGCCCAGATGAGCGCCAATATCCGCGCCCGTTATGAAGCGTCACCGCGTAGTGCGAATGCGCATGCATTACGTGAGCTGGCTGATGTGGCGGGGACAACTGAGGCGGTTGACGTGCTTTGCCTCTGTCTGGATATCGCTGATCAGGATGGCATTGGTCCGGATGAAGAAGCGCAGCTCAAGAAAATTGCACAGGCGCTTCAGTTACCACTGGAGCAGTATCTGTGAAAAGTGCGGGCCTTGTACTGGCTGCCATCCTGTTGTTTCTGGTAGTGGCAGTGGATTTCACTGGGCGGTTGATGTCGGTACTGGCTGATGGTGTGTTGGTGGGCGGGGAGGGGGCTTGCCGTTACACCGTAATGCAAAATAACAGCATACAAAAGGTATCGGTGATGGTTGTTATTGGTGTGGTTTATTAAAAAAGTGTAAGAAAATTATGAGCGTTGTAGTTGAACAAAATGGTGAAATTGTATGAGCTCGGCATAATGAAAGTTCTGAAGGTATTGCCTGCACACGCTGTGTAAAGGACGGCACGCAACTGCGACTCGTTGCCGTCCTTGAGGACGCATTTACTCAGGCTAAAGGCGAGTTGCTATGCTGGGATGACGGAAATGGAGTGCCGAATAGCTGCACTTCCGCCTCCTAAATCAATTGTAATATTCCAGTAACCTGAATGCGGTACATGAAGGTGGGCCGGTAATCTCTGAAAAAAACCGCCACCACCGTGATGATGAAAGCTTCTTGCGTTGCGGTAGTTATTAAAGTTTGTATCTGTCATCAGCAAAATATTGCACTGATGAGAGCAGTCAACCACTACCGTATCTCCTGCATTTAAATGCATTCTTTTATGTAAAAACTGCATGTAATTTCCCTGATCAGAGGTAATCAGCCATCCCTCTTTCTCTATGATGAGCCAGCGTCCCACCACTGGCGGGCTGAATGCTTAACATATCCAGGGTTCAGAAAACGGTAAACCCTGATAAATATCCATATCTTCAAACGTTAATAAAATGTCAGTTACGGGGCCGCTGATGGTCCTTTTTATTTACAGGAGAATAAATATGTCTGAACCCTTATCCGGTTCCGGCACTGCTGTGGCGCTCGGCGGGGCGACGGTATTCGGGCTGTTTACCGGGACGGATTTCGGGATTGTATTTGGTGCGTTCGCTGGTGCGTTATTTGTGGCAACAATGCCGCAGACACTTTCAGCCTGGCGTGTGGCTGCACATTTTCTGGTGTCCTTTATTGTTGGTGTGCTTGGGGCCCGTGGTGTGGCCGGTTACATGGCGGAACGTATTGGGTTTAACAGTGCTTCCGTTGATGCGTTGTGTGCGGTCCTGGTGTCGGTGCTCTCAGTAAAAGTCCTGTCATTCATCCACCAGCAGGAGATTACATCACTGGTATCCGGTCTGTTCTCCCGTCAGCGTGGAGGAGGTGGTGGTAATGACAAATAATCTTCCAGGATTACTGAATGCGGCGTTATGTACGGTTATCGTGCTGACGCTTTTTTTCTACCGCAGAAAAAAGTCACGACACAAACCGCTGATATCGTGGTGCGCCTGGTGTCTGATGCTGTTGTATGCGATAACGCCGTTAAGTTATCTCTGTGGTCATCCGTTGCCGGCAGACTGGCTGGTGGTGATGCTGAACCTGGTATTTGGTGTCATGGTAGTGCGTGCGCGCGGTAATGTTTCAAAAATTTTTGCTTTCCTGAGTGGCTGATATGAAATCGAGAGATGAAATTTTTGATGAAATCCTCGGAAAAGAGGGGGGTTATGTCAGTCATCCTGACGATACAGGCGGAGCGACGAAGTGGGGAATTACTGAAAAAGTGGCGCGCGCGCATGGTTACCGTGGTGATATGCGTGATTTGAGCCGCGGGCAGGCTCTGGAAATCCTTGAGGCGGACTATTGGTATGGACCTCGTTTTGACCAGGTGGCAAACCTGTCTCCTGATATTGCTGCAGAACTGTGTGATACCGGGGTAAACATGGGGCCGTCGGTAGCCACAAAAATGCTTCAGCGCTGGCTGAATGTGTTTAATCAGAAGGGAATGCTGTATCCGGACATAGTTACAGACGGGGGGATCGGGCCGCGAACCATTAATGCGTTACGTTCTTATCTGAAAAATCGCGGCAGGGATGGCGAACTGGTACTGGTGAAAGCCCTGAACTGTACGCAGGGTGAGCGTTATCTGGCGCTGGCAGAGAAACGCGAGGCTAACGAGTCGTTTGTCTATGGCTGGATGAAAGAGCGCGTTGGTTTATAAACTCATCGAAAAGGTCACTTCGGTGGCTTTTTTATTGTTCAAAAAACGAAAGAACGGAGGTACGTATGTACGCACTGAAAAAGATTACGGTAACTGAAGATGGTCGTCAGGTTGAGGAAGTGCATGTCCTGGGGGGATATGTATCGTATGGAGTTTTACCCGCGTAATACCCATCTGGCAGCAAAAATTGAGTATTGCCGGAACGGGAATATTTCATGTTTGCAGGTAGAGAAAACGGATGAGGCTTATATCACTACGCTGAACGGCGATACGATGCGTTGCATCTGTCGCGGCGACAGTAAAGCCCGGAATGAAATGGCCAGATGTCGTACTCATACCAGTGAATAACAAGTAAAACCCCGGCGGCTGAAACAACCAAGGGGTTAACAGTGTAAATAAAACTGCCCATATTGATGGGCAGCGCATGTAATTATTGTGAGCAATAGACCCGAGCTTCAAGCGGAGTATAAATGCCTAAAGTAATAAAACCGAGCAATCCATTTACGAATGTTTGCTGGGTTTCAGTTTTAACAACTTTATCTGCGCCACCACAAATTTTGGCTGCATCGACAGTTTTCTTCTGACCAATTCCTGAAACGAAGAAATGATGAGTGATGGTTTCCTTCGGTGTTACTGTTGTAGGTTTGTTTTCAACTGTAAACGTCTGTTGAGCACATCCAGAGATAAGCAGCGCCAGTGTGAAAGTGAGTAGCGTTTTTTTCATCGTGTGATTCCCGTTGTGTTTTTAAGTTTGGTGCATCGTATTTGTGGAAATTTAAACAAAACCTAAACAATGAGTTGAAATCTCATATTGTTAATGTTTATTAAAGTATGCCAGATGTGCTGTATCTTTACTGTATACCCAGATTAACTATGGCCACAGCACCGACTGGTAACTCCTGTGTGGGAGTGCCGGCTACTGAGGCGGATCAAACCGGACGTTATGGTTTAGCGTGGAAAAATTTGAGTCGTGTTCTGGATGCTTTCGGTAAACAATAATGAGTTGTCAAAGGTATAGTAATATCTTTTGTGTTCGTGGATATTTGTAACCCATCGGAAAACTCCAGCTTTAGCCAGATTTACCCTGTATTCATGAAATGTGATTTCTCTTGATTTCAACTTATGAAGGTAAGTTTCTATAAGTCGCGTGTCTCTGCAAAAGCTAACATGAATAACATCATGGAAACCTTTTATTAACACCGTGTTATCGCTCTCAAATACAATGTGAATATTACCTGTGGCTAAATAGTAAATGTAATGTGAGACATTGTGGCGTTTTAGTTCAGAGTAAAACCGGTCACAGTTTAAATCTTTCCGCACTTGATCAAATATTTCTTTAAAAATGGCAACCTGAGCCATCAGTATCCCCTTGTATATGATATGAGGGGCGTAGTCTGCATGAGTGCTTTTAATACTGCAATCTGGTCAGATGTCTTTATCGTATATTGATGATTATTGTCGGATAGTATGAGGTTTTCTCAACTCATGGAAATACCGGAAGGTGCGAAAATTACTAAGTAAGAAGAGTTACAGAAGCCCTTCATACAGTGAAGGGCTTCTGTAATCTTAGAAATAAAAAACCGGTCATAGGGAGCTACACAGAACCGGTCGGCGAAGACCGCCAATACCACCCATGCATCGATGTAACATACTAATGACAATAGCTGCTATTGATGTAAATGCAATGTTATGCATCGACGAAAATAAAAAACCGGCAGGGGAAATCCATTGAAGACTTGCCGGTGGCAAAAGTTGCCAATGCTTTTATAACCGTAGTCACAGAGTTACGAAGTGCAACACCGAATGCTGCTGGTATATGGATGAATGGCGTTTCAATGATGTGCATCATTCAAATCACAAATAGTATTGATACTTATTCTCGGTTTTGCGGGTCCTTTCCGGTGATCCGGCAGGCTACGGGGCGGCGACCTCGCGGGTTTTCGCTATTTACGAGTTTTTTTGAGGTGATGGTTGTTGTTTTATCGTTTGATATATCTACTTGATAAGTAATAAGAAAGAAAAATAAACACAACAACCTGATGATCTTTCTTATACGAAAAAGCATGTAAAATCAGAGGGTTTTACAAAAAACGTGGTTGTTGTATTGCTTTTTTGCCGGTGGTTTATGGAGGGGCTGTGGCCTTTTTATTGAATAAAAGCGACATGGCCTCCTCCATCGGTATCTCAGTACAGGCATTTGATAAATGGGGTGTTCCTCCTGTTGAGCGCCGGGGGAGAGAGGTTTTCTATGACGTTAAAACTGTACTGGAGATAGATCGCGAGCGACGTCAACAAAACCAGAAATCTTCAGGTGGTGAAAATGATCTTGAGGAAAGGCTACTTCAGGCCAGGGTTAACCTGACGGAAGAACAGGCTATTGCTCAGCGGTTAAAAAACCAGGTTGCAGAGCATAAGGTGATTGATACAGCTTTCTCTATTTTTGCCCTGTCCCGGTTATCCGGAGAACTGGCATCTGTTTTGGACAGTATTCCGCTTTCGATGCAAAGAAAATTCCCTGAATTGACAGGCAGACAATTGGCTTATCTAAAAGAGCTGGTTGCGAAGGGGGCTAATAAATGCGTTGAGTCCGCTGAAAAAATGAAGGAATTTGCGGATGAGTATTACAGAAATACAGATGAATAATTTCGTATTGGCAGTGAAGGCGGGTCTCTCAGTCCTGAAAAGACCATTGCCAATGACCCCCGTTGAATGGGCGGATGCCAATTACTATCTCCCGAAAGAATCTGCATACCAGGAAGGGCGCTGGGAAACACTGCCCTTTCAGCGGGCCATCATGAATG
>ERZ827168.4894-NODE-4894-length-11799-cov-5.023161_pt1 | contig 11799 bp, 11 predicted proteins | sample MGYA00519868_ERZ827168 | MGnify/ENA primary metagenome ERZ827168 (study PRJEB31778, sample SAMEA3449271) | human gut metagenome | biome: human gut; feature: human-associated habitat; material: faeces | place: United Kingdom | collected 2010/2012 ...
GGAGGCAAGCGACGATGCCATCATCCGCCGCTATAAAGAGAGCCGCCGCAAGCATCCCTTAGCGCCGAACGAGAGGATCACCGACGGGCTGGCGTTAGAGCGCAGGATGCTTGCCAAGATGCGCGAGCAGGCCGAGATCGTCATCGATACCAGCACGATCAAGCCGCAACAGCTGCGCAATATTATGTATGATATGTTAGACGATAAAGATGACAATAAGGACATTTCTGTAAACGTCCTTTCGTTTGGGTATAAATACGGCCTGCCGATCGACGCGGACATCGTGTTCGATGTGCGGTTTTTGCCCAACCCCTTTTATGTGGAGCATTTGAAGCGGTATACGGGGCTTGACAAGGTGGTGTCGGAGTATGTCCTGCGCCATGAGCAGTCCCAGGTGTTTTTAAACAAGTTGACCGACCTGATCGAGTTTTTGCTCCCGCACTATAAAGAGGAGGGCAAGCAGCAGCTGGTGATCGCCATCGGCTGTACCGGCGGGATGCACAGAAGTGTGGCCATTGCGGAGGAATTGTTCAAATACCTGAAGAAAAACGGCGTGAAGGCCAGCATCGTCCACCGGGACTATATGCTTGACGGACAGGCCAAGCGGTAACAAAAGGAGGGTATCATGTCATTTGCGTCTGAGGTGAAAAACGAGCTATGTACCAAGGGCTTTGGCAAGAATTGCTGTATGCGCAGCGAGCTTGCGGCTTTTATCCTATTTACCGCCCACGTCGATGGGGATACTATTAAAATCGTCACTGAAAACCCGTCGGTCGCCAGACGGGTTTTCAGTCTGTTTAAGCGGGTGTTTGGGGTGAATGCCAGCGTCGTCATCAAAAAGCACGCCGCCGCGCATTCGCTTAGCATGTACCATGTGACCGTGCAGAGGGATGGCTTCCGTATCCTGCGTAATATCGGTGTGATGCAGGAGATGGGTGGGATGGCGAATTACCGGATTGATAATCAGATGCTGCGCAACGAGTGCTGTATGCGCGCGTTTGTGCGCGGTGTGTTTTTAAGTTGCGGCTCGATGGTCGACCCGGAAAAGGGTTATCACCTGGAGTTTGTGACCCATCGCCGCCGATTGAGCAACGATATGGTCGCCCTGCTCAACGAGTTTGAGATCGAGTCGAAGGTGGTCGTGCGTAAATCCAATTATGTGATTTATCTCAAAAACAGCGAGTTTATCTCGGATGTTTTAAACATCTGCGGCGCGACCAATGCGCTGATGGAGCTGGAAAACATCCGCATTTTAAAAGAGATGAAAAACAACAGCGATACAATTATTTCAATATCCTCAACGGCTTGTATTGGGGCAATTTTTATACCTTTTTTAATATCAGCATGATAATCTGATATACCCTCTATTACTTTATCACGAACTAATTCTGCTACTTTAGATTTTAAATCAGAAGTATTAACACCGTAAGGAACTTCTGTAAAAACTATATTATGATGATTTCCTTCTTCTTCAATAACAGCTCTACTTCGAATTGTTATAGATCCACGACCAGTTTCATAAGCTTTTTTAATACCTGAATTTCCAAGAATAATACCTCCTGTTGGAAAATCTGGACCTTTAATTTTTTCCATTAATCCCATAGTATCAATTTCTGGATTTTCTATATAAGCTATACATCCATCAATTACTTCACCTAAATTATGAGGTGGGATATTAGTAGCCATTCCAACAGCTATACCCATTGACCCGTTTACTAATATGTTAGGAAATCTTGAAGGTAAAACGGTTGGCTCTTTATCAGTTGCTGTATAATTATCTGTCATATCTACAGTATTTTTCCTAATATCTCTTAAAAGTTCCAAAGATATTTTTGATAATCTAGCTTCTGTATAACGCATAGCAGCGGCTCCATCACCATCTATATTTCCGAAATTACCATGTCCATCTACAAGTGTATATCTTTGATTAAAACCTTGTGCTAAACGAACCATTGCTTCATATATAGAAGAATCCCCATGTGGATGATAATGCCCCATAACATTACCAACAGTTGTAGCTGATTTTCTATGAGGTTTATCAGGAGTATTACCTTCCTCATACATAGACCATAAAATACGTCTGTGAACAGGTTTTAAACCATCTCTTAAGTCTGGTAGAGCACGAGATGTAATAACACTCATAGAGTATCTTAAAAACGAAACCTTGACCTCAGTAACAATATTATTAACATCTCTAGAATCTCTTTCGTGAAATACACCACTAAAATCATCAGTTGAATCATTATTTACCTTAATATTATCATCAACTATTTCTTCATGAGTAACTAAATCTTCATTAGTATCTACGTTTGTAGTATCAATTATATTTTCATTTTCTTCATTATTCATATCAAAACACCTCCTAAATATCTAAATTATCTACATATTTTGCATTTTCTTCTATAAATTGACGTCTAGGTTCAACCTCATCACCCATTAATTGAGTAAAAATTTGATCAGCCAAAATAGCATCATCTAAAGAAATTTGTCTTAAAACTCGTTTATTAATATCCATTGTTGTTTCATTTAATTCTTCATCATCCATCTCTCCTAAACCTTTCATACGAGTTATTTGTGCTTTTTCCCTCACATTATCAGGTAATGTATTTAAATATTTATCTAATTCATCTTCAGTTAATACATATTTTCTAATTTTACCATGCTGAATTCTAAAAAGAGGAGGTTGAGCAGCATAAACATGTCCAGCTTCTATAATAGGCTTAAAGAAACGATAAAATAAAGTTAATAAAAGTACACGAATATGATCACCATCGACATCGGCATCAGTCATTATAATAATTTTATGATATCTTAATTTATCTAAATTAAATTCTTGGCCAATACCAGTACCAAATGCAGTAATAATAGTTCTAATTTCTTCATTACCAAGTGCTTTATCAAGTCTAGCTTTTTCTACATTTAAAATTTTACCTTTAAGTGGAAGAATTGCTTGAGTCATTGAATCTCTACCCTTTTTAGCAGAACCACCGGCACTATCTCCCTCGACTATAAATATTTCTGAAATACTAGGATCTTTACTCTTACAATCAGATAATTTACCAAAGAAATTTGTAATTGCTAAATCACTTTTTCTAGTTGTTTCTCTAGCCCTCTTAGCAGCAAGTCTTGCACGAGATGCTAAAATACATTTATCAATAATAATCTTTGCATCTTGAGGATTTTCCATTAAAAATCTTTCAAAACCTTTAGAGAAAACACTATCAGCAAGTTTTCTTACCTCAGAATTACCAAGTCTACCTTTTGTCTGTCCTTCAAATTGTGGATTTGGATGTTTACAAGAAACAATCATAGTTAATCCTTCCTTAACATCATCACCAGTTAAAGAATCATCCTTTTCCTTTAAAGCATTAATCTTTCTAGCATAATTATTAATTACCCTTGTTAATGCTCTTCTTACACCTTCTTCATGAGTTCCGCCATCATGAGTATTAATATTATTTACAAAAGAGTAAATATTGTCAGTGTACCCATCGTTATATTGCATTGCAACTTCGAAGAATACACCATCCTCTTCACCCTGTAAATGAATTATATCTTCATGGATAGGAGTTTTATTTTGATTTAAGAATCTAACATACTCACTAATTCCACCTTCGTAATGGAAAGAATCACCAGTAGTATCTTCATCATCTCTATCATCTCTTAAAGTAATTTTTAAACCTCTATTTAAAAATGCAAGTTCTCTAACTCTTACTTTTAAAGTTTCATAATCATATACATCAGTATCAAAAATATCTGGATCTGGTTTAAAACTAACAGTTGTACCTGTTCTATTAGGTTCACATTCACCAATTACAGTTAATTTTTGAGCTATTTTTCCACCATTTACAAATTTTGCCTCATAAATCTTACAATCTTTATAAACAGTAACAGTAACCCATTTTGATAGCGCATTAACAACAGATGCACCTACACCATGTAAACCACCAGATACCTTGTATCCTCCGCCACCAAATTTACCACCAGCATGTAATACTGTATAAACTGTTTCAACCGTTGAAATACCTGTTTTTGGATGAATTCCAACTGGAATACCACGACCATCATCTTTAACAGTTATGGAATTATCTTTATTAATTATAATTTCAATATTTTTACAATAACCTGCAAGAGCTTCATCTATTGAGTTATCTACTATTTCCCATACTAAATGATGTAATCCCTTAATATCAGTAGTACCAATATACATTCCCGGTCTTTTTCTAACAGCCTCTAAACCTTCTAAAACCTGAATATCACTTTCATTATATTCATCATTACTATTCATAATCTATAACCTCTACTTTCTTTTCTGTTAACTTAATTAATGTGCAATCAGTAAGCAATTTCTTATTTAAATGCTTAATATCTGTTGTCGTTATAAAAATTTGAAAATTCTTATTAAATGAACCAATAATTTTATTAATCTTTTTCTCGTCAAGTTCACTAAATAAATCATCCAAAATTAAAATCGGTGTTGTATTCATCTTATTCATACAATACTTCACCTCTGATAATTTAAATGCAATAACTGCACTCTTTTGCTCTCCCTCAGATAAATATTCTTTTGCCAGTTTTCCATCTAGTTCAAAAATATAATCATCCAAATGAACACCTATATTAGTAACACCATAATTTACATCTCTATTAAAAGATTTTTTATAATCCCTTAACAAATCATCATAACTCTTTTCATTATAATTAGACACATATTTTAAATAAAGATCACCTTTTTTTACCGATTTATTAAAAATATGATTCAAATATAAATTAATTTCACTAATATAATCAAATCTTATCTTATTAATTTGGAGTCCAACTTCAATTAACTTATTAGTTATAATGTCTAAATAATCATCATAATCAGCCATTTTATTTTTCAAAATCTTCAAATAACTATTTCTTTGCTTAAGAATCTTATTATATAAACTAAGCAGTCGTAAATAATTATTATTAAAACCAGACAAATCCATATTAATTAGTTTTCGATGTACTGAAGGATTATCTTTAATTAACTTCATATCTTCTCTATTAAAAAGAACTACATTAACTTTAGATATATAATCTGATAATTTAGTTATTTCTTGATTATCAATTTTAATCTTCTTTCCATCCTTTGTTATAACAACCCTATATTTATTCTTTATTTTGTTAAGTACAGTTGCTTCAATTACGGCAAAATCACTATTTTCTCTTATTAACACCTCTTGATTATTAGTTCTAAATGATTTAGTTATTGATAAATAATATATAGCTTCAACTATATTTGTTTTACCTAATCCATTATTTCCAATTATAATATTTTTATAATTCGAAAAATGTAAATTTAATTTTTCATAATTTCTAAAATTTGTTAATTTCAAATTAGTGATTTTCATTTTAAACCCTCTTTAAAGCCATATAGAACAAAATAGGTATATTCTAAAGTACCTATACCTATTTCATTATACCACATTTTAAGGTTGCTTAAAACAATTATTTATCTTTTTTTCTATTTTTTAATGCATTATCTAGCGATAAAGATTTAAAGTACTGATTTCTTATTATATTATAAGTTGCATCTATATTTATTTCTTCATCATTTAAAAACTTAATAGTTGTTTTTTCATCATCCGGAACCATTTTTTTTATATTTCCTAAATTAATCCAAGAACATTCTTTTAATCTAGGAGAACATGTTGGAAAAAATATCATATTATCTTGTTCAGACATAACAATTGGAGCCTTATAACCAAAACCAAGCATAGCGTAAGTACCTTTTAATCTTCCATCAATGCTGCTTCCATAATATTCGCAATTTTCATTAATAACTGATGATACATTCTTATCCAAAATAAAATAATCATGATTTTCATATATAACTGTTTTCCTTTTACTTAATGGTACAATCGCTAATGTATTTTCTGTAATCTTATAACTTTTCAAACTACTCACCCCCTCTTTAGTCGTATATTAAATCATAACATTTTGTCGAAATATGCCGAAATTTGTCGAAAAAATTTAAAAAATAAAAAAAGCGAATTATTTAAAATCCACTTTTCTATAAAAATCAAATTTTAATAAGTTTTAATTGGTAAAATCAACTGAATTAAACTATCATCCTTAGCATTTTTTAAAATTATTGGTTTAGAATCACCATTCATTAATATAATTAACTCATCATCATTTAAAGTCTTTAATGCATCAAGCATATATTTAGCACTATAAGAAATTGTAATATCCTTATCATTATTTTTTGAAATAGCAACACTTTCTTCAGATTTACCAATTTCACTAGCAAATGAAGTAATAACAAGCTCATTTCCTGCTGTTTTCATATTAATTAAGTTTTTATCCTTATTTTGTGTAAGTAACGCCGCTCTATCAATTGCGCCATAAAAATTTTCTAAATTAGTAGTTAAAATATACTCAAAATCTGTTGGTATTAAATTAGATGTATTAGGATATTGTCCACTAAGCAAACTAGTTTGAAATAAATAACCATTATATTCAAATAATAACTTATTACTAAATAAATTAATCTTTACATTCTCTTCATCAGTTAATATCTTATCAAATTCTTGAATATTTTTTCCCGGAACAACAATATCGTATGTTCCATAATCTGCATCTAAAATAATTGTCTTCTTAGCAAGTCTATAACTATCAGTTGTAACACATTCCATCACATTACCATTAATTCTAATATTTAAACCGGTTAATAATGGTCGAGATTCCTGAGTAGAAATAGCAAATAAAGTTTGTGAAAACAACTCTTTTAAAATTGAACTGTTCAAAACTATTGGGTTATTAACAGTTTCTAAATTTATATTAGGATAATCTTCAGTACTTAAACAATTTAAATTATAAACTGTATTTTCTGTACTAATTATTATTTTTAATCCATCTATAACCTCAATATTAATATCTGAATTAGGCATTTTCTTTATTATTTCTAATAAGTATTTACTTTGAATAATAATTTTACCTGTTTCTTCAATTGATTTAATATTTTCACTAGGAATAAATTTTCTTATAACAAGATCACTATCACTCGCAGTTAAATATAAACCTTCTTCTTTTAAATCAAACATAACTCCATTTAATATAGGTATAATATTTCTTGGAGACACAGCTCTAATAACATTACTTAAACTTTCTAATAAAATATTTTTTTCAATTATTAATTTCATTTTATTTCCTTCTTTCTAATTTAATAATAATAATGGTGTTCATTTTGTGGAAAACTCTAATTTGTGCCTATTTTAAAGGCTTTATTTAAAATTTTTATTTTAAATCTTTTCCACATTAATTAACAATTTTATTTTTTATGTTCTCTATATCATCTTTTAACTTCCCATTTGTGTTAATATCTTCAGCTATTTTATCACAAGCATGTATAACTGTTGAATGATCTCTATTTCCAAATTCAAGTCCTATCTTAACAAGTGTTTCATCTGTTGTTGTTTGACTTAAATAAATTCCAATTTGTCTAGCATAATTAATATTTGCTGTCCTCTTTTTACTTTTTAAATCTTCAACACTCAAATTAAAATATTCTGCAACTGCTCTTTGAATTCTTTGAATATTATTTGTTATATACATTGATGTACCTAGGAAACCTTTTAAAGCCTCGGTTGCAAAATCAACGTTAATCTCATTTGGTACCATAATTGCAGCATAAGCATATAACCTATTAATAGCGCCTTCTAACTGTCTAACATCATTCTCACAATTAGATGCAATATACTCAATTACCCTATCATCAACCAATTTAGCAACTTCATGCCCCATCATTTTATTTCTAAGAATTTGACATCTTAATGCAAAATCAGGTGGATAAATATTAGCCGTTAATCCCCATCTGAACCTTGTTAAAAGTCTTTCTTCTAATAATTTCAAATCATCAGGTGATCTATCTGAACTAATTATTATCTGTTTATTTGAATCGTATAATTCAGTAAAAGTATGGAAAAATTCATCTTGTGATTTATCAGCTCCTGCTAAAAATTGAATATCATCTATAATAAGAACATCGATGTTGCGATATTTCTCTTTAAAATTGTTCATAACCTCATAATTGTCAACATTCTTATCTTTTCGAAGCATTCCCGTAAAATCAGCAATAAATTCACTGCTTGTTACATAAAGTACCACTTTATCAGAATTACTAGAAATTCTATTTCCAATTGCATGCATTAAGTGAGTTTTACCAAGTCCACTCTTACCATATATAAATAAAGGATTATATATTTTACCAGGATTTTCTGCAACAGCCTGAGCAGATGAACAGGCAAATCTATTTGTATCTCCTACTATAAAATTATCAAAGGTATATTTCGGATTTAAATTGGAATTTAACTTTTTATGCTCTATTTCTAGGGATTTGCCAAGATTTTTTGTTTCAACTACTCTATCATTTTGAGGTAGTTCATCTTCATGATTATCACTTTTAAGAACAAATTCAAAATCATAATTAACATTAGTTATTTCATATAAAACTTCACTCATTAAATCAGTATAGTTACGTGCTAAAAAGTTTTTTTGAAATTCACTTTCTACTTCTACAATACAAGAATTTCCATTTATCCCCAGTAATTTCGTAGGTTTAAGCCAACTATTGAAAGAAAATGGTTGTAATATTTTAATTTGAATTTGAGTTAAAAATTTATTCCATAATTGTTCATTGTCCATACCATCACCCCGATGTTCCGTTTTTACTACCCCTATTGTAAAACACGATTGTGGAAAAATAAAGTAAAAAATATAAAAAATTTTTTAAACACAGTTATACACACACTTTTCCACAAAAATAAGTCCATTTTATCGGTATATAAACAACTTATCAACATTATCAACAAAATTATTTTCACATTGTTTAAAAGTTTTCCACTTTTCCACACTTTTTTGTGGAAAACTATTTTTTCTTTACTTTTTATCTAACTTATATTATACTATGATTACGAATGAAGCGGAGGTGCAAACGATGAAAAGAACATATCAACCAAATAATAGAAAAATGAAAAAGAAACATGGATTCTTTGCTAGAAAAAATTCTAACATATTAAAATCTCGTAGACGTAAAGGTCGTAAAGTATTATGTAAGTAGCCACGTAAAGTGGTTTTTATTCTAATCTATAGGAGGAATAACAATGAATACTAAAATGCGAATTAAGTCCGCTGATGAATTTAACGATATTATTAAAACCGGAACCAAGATCTATTCTCCATTCTTTATAATTTACTATAAGGAAAAGAAATTAGATAATCCTAGATTTGGAATTACTCAAGCTAAAAAGTTTGGCAAAGCTTATAAAAGAAATCGTTATCGTAGAATATTAAGAGAAATAATTAGAACTAATATAAAAGTATTTAAAAATGAATATGACTATATTATAATAATAATGAAAAAGTGTGATACTTTAGATTTTAAACAAATCGAAGATAATTTGCTTAAAGTAATAAAGGAGAAACTATGAAAAAAAAGTACATCATAATTTTAGTCAGCTTATGTTTCTTATTAACAGGTTGTACTAAATATTTATCAGATAATGATAACAAAAGAGTCATAAATGAAGAAACAGGTCAAAGTTTACCATCAAATATATTATGTAAACCAACAGACGAAAATTTAAAATCTATATATGAACAAAATGAAGATAAATTAGAATTTAAATTAGAAGATTTGCCTGATTGTGAAAATATCAAAATTTACGATTCTAAAACTTATAGTGGTTTATGGGTTCAATTAATTGTAATGCCACTTGCCTATTTAATTATTAAAATTGGAAATTTTGTTGGTAACTATGGTTTATCAGTAATGATTGTTGGCTTATTAATTAGACTTATCTTAGTTCCATTTTCAGCTAAAACAATGAAACAATCTGAAAATATGAAAAAAGCAAGTCCAGAACTAGCTAGACTAGAAAAGAAATATGAAAATAAAAATGATCAACAATCATTAACAATGAAAAGTACCGAAATGTTACAAATTTACAAAAAATATAATATTAACCCAATGGGAAGTTGTTTAATCTCATTAATTCAATTTCCATTATTCTTCGGATTCCTAGAAGCAATAAATCGTATTCCGGCAATCTTTGAAGGAACCTTAGGTGCATACCACTTAGGTATAACTCCATTAATCGGATTAAGAACTGGAAATTATTACTATATCGTGTTACTATTATTAATAATGTTAACAACATATTTGTCATTCAAAAACACTATGACTCAAACAAGTGGTAATCCCGAACAAGATAAACAAATGAAAATGATGACATACTTCATGTTAGTGTTCATAACAATTGCATCATTTAGTTTACCAACTGCCATTGCCTTATACTGGGTTGTAACAAATGGATTTAACGTTATTCAAAATTTAATAATAATGAAGGGAAGAAAATAAAGTGGAAGTATATTCATATGAAGGAAAAAAAGCAAATGAGGTTTTTGAAAAAGCCTTATCAGATTTAAATGTAACAGAAGATGAAATATTATATCATAAACAAATTAACAAAGGTGGTTTCTTAAAAAGTGATACAGTTAAATTTACAATCGTAAAACTAACTGAAGTTCAAAACGCTATAAAATCATTTTTAGAAGAGACTATTAACAACATGGGATTAGAAGTTAAATTTGAAACTAATATTAGAGAAAAACAAATTAATATCAAAATATTTTCTAACAATAATTCAATATTAATTGGAAGAGATGGTAAAAATTTAACTGCCTTATCAACAATTTGCAAACAATATATATATAATCAAATTGGAGTATATCCATATTTAAATCTTGATGTTGAAAATTACAAAGATAAACAAATAACTCACATTGAAAGATTAGCTAAAAATTTAGCTAGAGAAGTTAAAAATACAAAACAAGAGATAGTAATGGAAAATATGAATTCATATGAAAGAAGAATTGTTCATAATTGCTTAACAAATATGAAAGGAATTACTACAATTTCTGAAGGTGAAGAACCTAATAGACACGTTATTATCAAACCAACAGAGGATTAATTTAAATAGACCTTATCGTAACATGATAATGGTCTTTTTTCTTATTCCAATATAAAAATCATAATTTTACATTAAATATACATAAATAATTTTAAAATTATTTAAAAAAGTAGTAAACAATGATAAATTATAATTATGAAAGGAAGATTCTAAGTTGACTAAAAAAGAAATAATATTAAATGGTGAAAAATGGATTGTTGATTTTGAAACCGGAACTATTTATAAAAATTTAGAAATGATACCTAATGGCACAGGCACTTTACCTATGTTAGGTAGATATGGAGATTATCCATTTAAAGTTTTTAGAAATGCATTATATTTTGAAACAAATGACAAGTTTTACAAAGTTTATGCTGATGAAGTAATGGAAATTACTAAAGAAGAATATCAAGAAAGTAGAAATTATATAAAACTAAATAAAAATGATCCTTCTGCATTAAGATTTGTATCTAAATATGTTACATCAGTAATACTTGATGAGGTCATGGAACAACAATTTGGTTTAAAAGTATCAATACCAGTTGAAAATTCAAATAATGTAAATTTGTTATCAAGAAATTTTACTCCTGAAATAGAAAATTATATTAAAAAAATCTCAAAATCAATTCTTGCAATAATGCCTAATCAAATAAATAGAGAAACTATAAAACAACAAATTAAAGATATTTATAAGAATGATATTTCAAAAAATGATGAATTACATAATACTATAATAAATAGTGTTTATTTAAGCAATAAAGAAAGATTTGATTATTTATCAGAAGATACAATAAGAAGTCGTAATGCCAGAAAAAATAGC
>ERZ827168.4896-NODE-4896-length-11788-cov-7.759226_pt1 | contig 11788 bp, 8 predicted proteins | sample MGYA00519868_ERZ827168 | MGnify/ENA primary metagenome ERZ827168 (study PRJEB31778, sample SAMEA3449271) | human gut metagenome | biome: human gut; feature: human-associated habitat; material: faeces | place: United Kingdom | collected 2010/2012 ...
TATTTTTCCGTGTTAAGGAAAAATCCGTCGTTTTTCAGAACGTCATTGAGCTTGGATAGAATATCAAGAAGCTTTTGGTCTGTAGGTGCGGTAAATTCCGGCATACCGTCGTTATCGACGGTTACCGTTGTCGTATCGGCTCCCACCCATGTTGCCGGCCAGAACATATCGATTTCCGAAATAATTCCGTAAACGTCTCCGTCAAGAGGGGAAAAGGTTCCGTGTCCGTTTGCGTCGTTTTTAGCGGCAAGTGCTGAGGCATAAAAATTTTCAAGAGTCCAACTTCCGTCCTTTACCATATCGTACGGACTTGTCAGGTTGGTATTGTTTTTGATCATTTCCGAGTTGAAGAAAATGCAAACTGTTTGCATATAGGTATTCATGCTTTCATCGGTATAGGCAAGCAGCTGTGTTCCCGAAATAGTGAGAGTGTCATTCACCTTTGACATATACCATGGCTGACTGAAATCTGCATACGGAATGGTATCGGGAGTCAATGTCATTCCTTCTATTGCCGCCGGAAAAGCCTCTCTTGATATCAGCATAATGAGCTGATAGTTATCCTCCTGTGCAGTCCATTGCGTTTGCAAAGTTGGGAGAGTCTCGGAGATATTTACATAGGTGCTCTCAAATTCCACCCCGTATTCCGCTTCGATTTTCCTGTTCCGGTTGTAGATTGCCTCTTGTACCACATCTTCCGGAGACTCATCAAAATCGAAATCCGTTATGGTTGATGCATAAAGAGACGGATCGATGCTCAGCACGGAAAAGGTTGCTCCGTCAAAGCTTATACCTTCCGGGACATTAGGCGTATATCTGCTGTCTTCAGAGCCTTCGGTGAAGCTGCCGGATGAGCTGCCCTTGTCTTTTTCCCCGTTTGTGGTACAGGCGCCGAGAACGAGGAAAATCGAAAGAAGCAGCAATGCGGCTGTCACCGTTGGAATTATGCGTGTTTTCATGGTTTCCTCCTTGTATGTATTTTTATTGTGCTGCAAAGATGTTTGTTTCCGAAATGCAGTTCGTATTATTCTGCTCGGTATAGGTTACCTGATTCATAGAGTTGCCGGTGACGATACAGTATTTGGAATTTAAGACCGAGAGCTTTCCGGTGAATATCGACGTGTTTCCGCTTATTACAACGTTTGAACAGCGGTCAAGCTTGATGATCTGGTCATAATTGTTTCCTGCGAAAGCAACGGCGGAAACGGTGCCTCCGTTCGCCTTTTTATAGGAAATAGCGGTGTTCTTTGCGCCTTCTACGGCGTTGTCTACCATCATGTTGAGCACGTTCACGTTGCTGTATGTATCAACCGTCACTGCCTGCGCCTCTGTGGAATTCAGACGGAAATAGGTATTCACAATATTGGCCTGCTGGAAGGTGCGGGATCCGGCAGCGTACATATAGATGCCGGATTTTCTTACACCGTCCATTGTGATGGCGCTTATTGATACATCGCAGGACCATCCGCAGGAATCCGATATAATAGCGATACCATAATCGACGTCTCCGGAACATTCAAAGTTGGTGATTCTTCTGTCACCGGTTGTACCGCCGACCGCTCCCGGCGCGTTATAGTCTTTGTAACCGTAGCAGATGGAATTTGGGGAGCCATATCCGTAGTATATATAATCGGTGATAAGAATTCCGGTGCTCCCCCGTTCGGTTCCGTCTATATAGATACCGCGGACCTCTTTGCCGGGCAGATCTCCTCCGGTGGTTCCGTGACAGGTTGTGAAACGGATTCCGTTTCCGCCGACAACACGCACTCCGTTTTGACTCATAGAGAAGCCGACGTTTTCAAGCGTAGTATACAGCGTACTTTCGATATATATTGTGTCCGTGCCCTCGCCGCCCATTGAGGAACGGCTGAACTCCATATTGCGAACCGTTATATCTTCAAGGCTTCCGCTGTAATCTCCGGATCCGGAGGTTCCTTTTATTTCAAGTACGGCTCCGGTGGATTTGTTGAGAAGAATAGAAGGAGCGTTTTCGCGCGTGTGGCGTACAATTCCCTCAAGGCTCAGATGATCCTGTCCGTTTCTGATTTTGATGGTGTCGGTGACAAGATATTTCTCACCGGTGAAAACGATTTTTCCGTATCCGTTCGGGAAGCAGTTAATCGCCTGTTGTATGGCGGCGGTACAATCGGTTTTTCCGTCGGCTACCGCACCGAACCATTCGGGATAGCAAATGTTGTTTTTCTCCATAACAATCCTTCCGTTCTTAATTATGTGATAAGAGTCAGGAGCGTCTATATATCCCTTGAAGGTTATCGAAATTCCTGCCTCAACTTCAAGTACAGCGCCTGCTTCAAAAACAAGAGAACGAGTGACGTCGATGTTTTTGGCGATTTTGTAACGGCCTTTAGGGACGAGCAGCCATTCCTCTCCTTCGGAAGAAAAAGCGGCGCTGTCATCTGTTTTTCCGTCTCCCGTCGCACCGAGATCGTAAACGTTTTCCGACGTAACGACTTTTACCGGCTCCTGAGTATCATATGTATTATAAGAATCATAAGAGCCGGAGGAGTCTTCGGAAGGAAGAGCGTTCTCGGAACAGGCATTTAATACCAAGGCGGTTGCCAAAAGGCTGAACCAAAGAAGTGCCTTTTTCATGCTATGATCAATCCTTTCTTAAAAATGCACAGCCCGTCTTTGACGGCTGACTGATCGTTTGCCTTTTTGTCAGTGTTATGTAAACGGGTATGCTTACCGGTGAAGCTGACGGCAGTTAACGGAAATATCCAGGGCTGTTTTCCTCCTTTCCTTACAGCCGATAGAATCATTTCTCCTTTTATGCGACGTCAGACAACAGCACCGTTTTAATTTGCCCTTCAGGCATTTAGGTGTTTTGGATATAAAAATACGGTTTTGCTGTCTTGACCTCAAAATTTTCCGTTTATGCTTTAGGCTTTTTCCGGGTTATCAGAGATAGAAATCAAGGTTGCTGCGAAATACCATTTCAGGAAGCTGAAGCAGTGTTTCATCCATACTGTTCTCTCCGAGAACATGATGAACCAGACTTGTAAATGCGTTTTTTGCCTGATTATAAAAATTCTGATATACAGTTGCCCAAACAACGCCCTGACGCATGTATTCAGCAATTTCCTTAGTGACATCAAAAGTTACAAGAACGGTGTCGCCGAAAAGATTATTTTCTTTGATATATTTACAAAGCTCAAGCGATTTTCCGCTGGTAATATATATAGCATCCGGTCTTTTTGCTTGCTTTACATATAGATCGTAAAGCTGCCATGACAGAACATCCGGCGAATCCTTCATATCATACGAACCGATAATATTCAGACCGAAGTCTCTTGCCGCATTATGAAAAGCATTTGCAGCTATCCCGTGAATTTCCCAATTTCGTTCTCCGGTGAAAAGAACGACGTCTTTCGATTTCCCTCTGCGGAGACAATCTCCGATAAACTCTGCGGCGAGGAAGCTTGCTATTTTCGGGTCATGATAGGAAACAGAGAGCCTTGCTACTCCCGGTATATCGGTTTGGAGAAGTACAAGATTTCGGTTCTCTCTGAAATAACGGTTCAGAGCTTCGATTTCCGGCGGATCTATAAAACCGCTCACCACAAGACCGTCAAATCCACGGAAGTGTCTCAGTGCGCCATTTAAATCTTCTATCGTTTTGGTGTTGTAATCGAGGATTCGGCTTTCAAAATGGATTTTCAGGTCCCGAAGTTCTTTGTATGCATCGTTAATCCCGCGCAGAAATTCATTTGTTGCCGGTTCATAGAAATTATTCATCAGCAGACCGATGCTGATACTTTTCATCGGAAGACGGGATGCAACGCGGTTGGGAATATAGTTTTGTGCTTGTGCGCATTGCAGGATTCTTTTTCGCATAGAATCGCTGATTCTTGAGGATGGATCAAAAGCCCGGCTTACGGTTGAGGGCGAAACTCCGATTTCTTTTGCAATTGTTACGATTGTACTTTTTTGATTTTTTTCCGACATATATATCCGTCCTTTATGCCGTCTGTTATATCTGAATATAAAAACAGCAGCGATTTTTAATTTGTTTTGATAATAATTATTGTTTATTCAAGTGAATATTTGTGCAAAATTTGCGCAAACGTTTGCTCAAATTCTAACTTTATAATATCACATATTTGTGCTTATGTCAATATTTATTTAAAAAAATTTTAGTTATTTTACATCAAAGTTAATTTAAAGAATTTGTTTTTAAAAGGGAAAATTGGCATATATATAAATGATTTTTTTAAAATTCAAAGAAATTTGAGTGATTTTGAAAATAAATTGTGCAATCGTTTGCACAAAAGCAAGTTATAAAGATGATCATATGTATAGGGAGTTAAGAAAATAAGTATTTAGAATATACCATTGAAGCCAAAACAATAGAATGTATAGGAAATATAACCGCATCCAATTTGTCTTGCAATCAAATTATCTATAAGAAATTATCTATAAGAGTAATTAAAGATACCGCCGAGAGTGGCCAATTGGTCACTCTCGGCGGCAAATTCAATTATTGCAGGGGAAATTAAAGTAAAAAACAAATCCGAACCATTCGCTTAATACGAAATAGTTCGGATTTGTTACGTTTGGTGACCCGGACGGGAATCGAACCCGTGTTACCGCCGTGAAAGGGCGGTGTCTTAACCGCTTGACCACCGGGCCGTTGGTGGCTTTAACTGGATTCGAACCAGTGACACTGCGGGTATGAACCGCATGCTCTAGCCAACTGAGCTATAAAGCCGTACTTAAATAAGCACCTACGACTTAAGTGCAAGCAAGATTATAACGTATAAGTTGCTATTTGTCAAGCATTTTTTTGTTTATTTTCAACTTTATTTTAAAATGACAAAAATCGGTGCTTTGCGACATTTTTTGACAAAATATATGCACAAATGTTTGACTTGAATATCTATTAATGTTATTATTATATTATGACAGAGCTTTATACTAATTATAATATTAAGGAGCAGTTATGGAAAAAATTAATAAAAGGCAAAAAGCCATATATGATTTTATAAAGGAAAGAATAAATGATAAGGGAATTGCGCCGTCTGTCAGGGAAATAGGGGAGGCTGTCGGGCTTCGTTCGACTTCGTCTGTTCAATACAATCTCAATGCGCTTGAACAGGCGGGATATATTACTCGTGACGCTAATTTAAAGCGTACAGTTCGTGTTGTCGGTGCGGCAAAGGGAGTTAACCATATTCCGCTTGTAGGCACTGTTACTGCCGGTATGCCTATATTGGCAACGGAAATAATTGAAGATTATATTGCTGTTTCAGGAGTAAGCGGAAATAATCTTTTTGCACTCAGAGTTAAGGGCGAGTCAATGATTAATGCTCACATACTTGACGGGGATATTGTTATTGTTGAACAGTGCCCTACGGCGCAAAACGGCGATATTGTTGTTGCACTTGTCGGAGAAGAGGCAACAGTTAAGCGTTTTTATAAAGAGGACGGTCATTTCAGGCTTCAGCCGGAAAATGATAAATTTGAGCCGATAATTGTTGACGAATGTGCAATTGCCGGCAAGGTAAAGGCGCTTATTCGCAACTATTGATATTTTTTACACATTGTGTTAAAATTTTCGATAAACATATTGTATATAATAAATACTATAAAATAATAAAAATAATGAAAATAATAATTTAGGTGGATAGTGTGAAAAATCACACTATCCGGATTGTATTGCCCTCAAAATTTGCCGATGGCATAATTTTGAGATGGCTGAAATCACCATTTACGCCTGTTCAGGCAACGCAGGATATAGGGTGATTTTTATAAACCATTTGTTGCCTGAAAGGCTATGGTGATTTAAATGAGCGAATGTACTCACGATTGTTCCTCTTGCGGTGAAAGCTGCGCATCAAGGAAGCAGGATAAAAAAGATTTTTTAAAGCCTATGAACAAATACTCCGATATTAAAAAGGTAATCGGTGTTGTCAGCGGTAAGGGCGGAGTAGGCAAGAGCCTCGTAAGCTGTTTGCTTGCATCCAAGTGTGCAAAAGCAGGGCTTAAGGTCGGTATTCTTGACGCTGATATTACAGGTCCGTCGGTGCCTAAATCCTTTGGCATTAACGAGCGTGCAATGCAGGATGAAGAATGTTTGCTCCCTGCCGTAACGAATGAGGGAATTAAGCTTATGAGCATTAATTTGCTTTTGGAGGATGTTAATTCTCCCGTTGTTTGGAGAGGGCCTGTTATAAGCGGTGTTGTTGAACAGTTTTGGAGCGATGTACGTTGGGGCGAGCTTGATTATTTATTTGTTGATATGCCTCCGGGAACGGGTGACGTGGCATTGACTGTTTTTCAAAGCTTGCCTATTGACGGAATTGTTATTGTTTCAACTCCGCAGGATTTGGTTAAAATGATTGTAAACAAGGCTTATAATATGGCAAATATGATGAATGTTCCTGTTTTGGGACTTATTGAAAATATGAGCTATTATGTTTGCCCTAATTGCAATGAAAAAATCAATATTTTCGGCAAATCAAAGATTGACGAAACGGCTGCCGAACTCGGCGTTCCCGTTCTTGCAAAGCTTCCGATTAATCCGGAAATTAATGTTCTGGTTGACGAAGGCAGAATAAGCGAAATTGAGGCAAATGAGCTTGACGATTTTGTCGAACTTTTAAAATAGTATTTATAAACGGAGATAATTATGTCTAAAAGAAACGGTTATATAAGTTGGGATGAATACTTTATGGGTGTTGCGCTTCTTGCTTCTCAAAGAAGTAAGGACCCAAGCACTCAAGTGGGCGCCTGTATTGTAAATGATGATAACAGAATTATGAGTGTAGGCTACAACGGATTTCCCAGGGGCTGCAGCGATGACGAATTTCCTTGGGAGCGTGAGGGCGATAAATCTACCCTTACAAAATATCCTTATGTTTGCCACGCCGAGCTTAATGCAATATTAAATGCAGGCGGCAACAGTCTTAAGGGATGTAGGATTTATGTCGCTCTTTTTCCTTGCAATGAATGTGCAAAGGCAATTATTCAGTGCGGAATAAAAGAAGTCGTTTACATTAGCGATAAATATAAGGATACCGATAATGTTAAGGCAAGCAAAAAAATGTTTGAGTATGCCGGGGTTAAGCTTACCCATTTCAGTTCAAATAAAAAGCTCACTATTGATTTTGATGTTGACACTATTTAATTTGTTTTTGGAGGCATGATGAAAGAAATAGATATTTACGATTTTGACAAAACCATAGTTCCGTTTGACAGCGGCTCGCTTTTTTGGGGATATTCGATTCTTCATTATCCTTGGATAATTCTTTTTATTCCTTTTCAGGCGCTTCTTGCAATACTTATGGTATTAAAGGTGATTGATTTTACAAAATTTAAAAAGTATTTTTTCTGCTTTGTTATGTTTATTCCGCTTGATAATGCAGTTAAGGGATTTTGGGACAGGCACGAACACCAGGTACATAAATGGTTTTTAAATCGCAAAAGACACACTGTTGTTATAAGCGCTTCTCCTGATTTTCTTCTTAATGAAATTCAAAAAAGGCTTGGATTTGAGGATTTGCTTTGCACAAGGCATAATAAAAAAACAGGAGCAATTATAGGCAAAAATTGCCGTGATGAAGAAAAGGTTAAAAGGCTTTTTGAACTTTATAATAACGAAGATATAAAAATTATTGATGTATATTCAGATTCATTGAAGCACGATAAACCTATTTTTTCTCTCGGTGAAAATTGCTATCATATTGTTAAAGGGAATAAAATCCCTTTTAAATTTAAAGATATTTACGGATGATAAATTATGAAATATTTTGTTAGAGTTAGCATTGTATTGCTTATCGCAGTAGGAATAGTTTTCGGCTTTTCATACTATTACAGGGAAAAGAAAAACAACGAAAATATTGTTCTTACCACTCAGGTTATCACAACTACAAAGCCTAATCAAACAACGACTGCTGCGCCTGATACCGTTTATTATGACGACAATGGTATTAAGCTCTTTATTGACAATAAAAATAAAGCATATATCGAATATAATTCGGTAAGAAAGGAGCTTGGCGGCTTTGATTGGGCATTAACGCAAAAACCTGTGGATTTTTATTATGGTGATTATGACGGCGATAATGAAAAAGAACTTCTTGTTTTATATTGTTCTCCCGCAAGCGATTTAAACAATTCACTTATCACTGCCGATAAATCTGATTTTGAAAATTATCACAAATATGCCGTTTTGATTAAGCCTATTACAAACAGCAGCGGCAAGCAGGATTTTAAGATAATTTATGCCGACCAAAATACTTGGAAAAAACCGTTTGAGATGGCAATTAACTCTAAAATGAATCAGGTGAAAAGCTGCAGTAAATATTTGCAATTTGTTATGGATGATAATGACGTTGAATTGAAATATGACAAGGCAACGGGCATTTCATCAAATAAATATGTTTATTATGCCAAGGCGCTTCATAACGATAACAAAGACGGGTACAAAAAATTTACTAAATGGGGCAAGGGCGAAGGCAATTATTATGTTGCAAAAGACGGTTCTCTCCAACTCAATATTATGGTGCTTGCATATTATGACGATTCAAGCAAGGCGCAGTATGTAGGCGATATTCATACGGGTGTGAGTGTTAATAAAAAAGGCAGATTTACAATTACTCCGAAAACTATTGAATTTATACCAAAGGATAGCTATGCAATGCCCGATTTAAGGGATAATAATCCTAAAAAATTTACATATACTTTAAATAACACTTCGTCAAATACTATTACTACAAATGATAATCTTATTGATTGGATTGACGCAAGCTTTGAAATTGCTGATAATGTTAATGAACAAAGCGTTTCATTTGGAGAACTTGAATCTCAAATTAAATGTGTTGATAAGGTTAAAATTACGCAAACAAGTATAGTTTTGACCGCTAAAGAGGGCTTCGTATTTTCCGACAGAGTGACAAACAGCGGTGATTACAGCGTAGTCATAGGTGATAATAAAGATATTACTTATAAGGCGGAAATTTTGGAAAGAGAGTCAAGAAGTGTATTGAAAATCACTTATGACAAAAAATACAGCCGTGATATGCTTAAAAATGTTAAACTTAAATACGGTGCATAATTCAGATTATTAAATAAGACTAAACTAATTTATAATATTATTGAACGTCAATCTGATTTGTGATATACTTTTTTGACAGTAAATATGAAAGTGTTAATTATATTAAGGTGTATTTATGAAAGAAGTAGTTATTACAGCGGATTCCACCTGTGATTTACCAAAAAGTATAATTGAAAAAAATAATATAGTAATAACTCCTTTGTCGATTTTATTGGGCGAGGATACATTTTTGGACGGCGTAGATGTCTTTCCGGCAAATGTGTATGAATTTGTTGCAAGAACAGGTACTCTTCCGAAGACTGCGGCGGTTGCTCCGAGTGCTTATTTTGATTTATTTGATAAGCTGACAAAGCAGGGCAAGGCTGTTGTTCATATCAGCCTTTCGTCTGCCATTTCCTCAAGCTATCAAAATGCGTGTATTGCTGCTTCTGATTTTGACGATGTTTATGTTGTTGATTCAAAAAGTCTTTGTGCCGCAATGGGGCTTATTGTGCTTAAGGCTTGCGATTTTAAGGCAAAGGGCTTCGATGCAAGGAAGATTGCGAGCAGAGTTAATTCAATAGTACCGAAGGTAAGCACGACCTTTGTGCTTGATACACTTGAATATCTCCACAAGGGCGGCAGATGTTCCGGTGTCGCAAAGTTCAGCGCCAATGTTTTGGGAATAAGGCCGAGCATTGCGGTTGACCCAAAAACAGGAACTCTTGATGTTGTTAAAAAATATCGTGGCAAGATGGAAAACGTATATAAGCAATATGCAGATGATTGCCTAAAAAATGTCAGCAAGATTGATACCTCTCGTATCGTTGTTGCAGACAGCGGCGGAATATCCGGTGATGTACTGAGCTATATCTTAGGCCTTATCGAAGGGAAGGCAAGGTTTGATGAAATAATAAGGGCAGATGCCGGTTGTACCATTTCATCTCATTGCGGCCCTAAAACTTTGGCGATATTCTATATAAAGAAATAGGATTTTAATAATTTAAGAGACTTCGAGAAAGTGAGATAAATTTCGTTTTTTGCGAGTGGGAGCTGTACGTGGGTACTGCCCCCGAGCAAAAGACGAAAAGCGCCAAAAGTGGCTTGAAAACTACGTTCAAGCCACTTTTCTATAAATGTATTTTTTATTTTATTTCGGCAAGAGCAAGCCCTTGCCCTACGATACGTCAAAAGAAATTCCGTGTTCGAATGAATTTCTTTGAAATTCATAATAAACACTTCGTTCCTTTATCCTTTTCCCCACCAAATTTTTAATTTGTCGGGGGGCCACGAATGGAATTTCGTTTTATTTCACGGCGTGGTTTAGCCACTTTATCGGCAGTCTAAGGCAGGAAAAATTCCTGCCTGTTATTTTGAAATATATGTAAACTTAAATGTAAAGGGGTGTTTACAATGGCTACTAAGGATGAGATATTAACAAGACTTTTAAAAGAGGAAAATTATGTCAGCGGTGAGGAGCTTGCAAGGCAAACCGGTGTAAGCCGTGCGGCGGTTTGGAAAGCAATCAAATCGCTTAAAAAAAGCGGATATGATATCGAGGGTGTTACCAAATGCGGCTATAAACTCAAACAAAATAACAGCCTTGTGACTGCCGAAGGTGTCAAGGCACTTCTTGAAAAAGATATTGAAGTAACTCATTTTGATACTGTTGATTCAACAAATACATACTGCAAAAGGCTTTTGGCAGACGGCAAGCAGGGTGAATTTCTTGTTACCGCCGCTAAACAGACGGCAGGCAGAGGAAGGCAGGGGAAAAGTTTTTATTCCCCAAGTGAAACGGGGATATATTTTTCTCTTGTTATCCGCCCCGATACTTCTCTTCAAAATGCTGTCACAGCCACTACCGCCGCTGCGGTTGCAGTGTGCAAGGCAATTGAAAAAACTACCGATTTAAAGCCGAAAATCAAATGGGTTAATGATGTTTATTTAAACGGCAAAAAGGTTTGCGGAATTTTAACTGAAGCTACGACTGATTTTGAATCCGGCACGGTCGACAGCGTGATAATCGGAATAGGAATTAATATCAGCACCACAAAGTTCCCAAGTGATGTTCAGGGTGCAGGTTGCCTTGATGTTGATGTAAACCGCAGTGCGCTGATTGCTCAAACAGTTAATGAACTTATGAAAATTGCCGGCGGGGATTATGCAAGTTTTATTGATTATTATCGCAGTCATTCAATGGTTATCGGCGAAAAGATTAAATTTATCCAAAACGGAGAAGCAACACTTGCAACAGCAATCGCCATAGATGAAAAAGGCGGTCTTGAAGTAGAGCTTGAAAACGGCGAAAAAACAGTTTTGCGCTCAGGTGAAATAACAGTCAGAAAAGTTTAACAGACTTTGATAAAGTGGCTAAATCGCGCCAAATATAATAAATAAACCTTTTTGCCTCCCTTGCAAAGGGTGCGGGTCTCCGGTGGGTGCAACTTGTTGCACTCAGAGGGATTGGAAAAATGGCAAGGACGTCGAGTCCTTGCCATTTTTGGCGCTTTCCGTCTTTTGCTCGGGGGCAGTACCCTCGTACAGCACCCGCTCGCAAAATACGAAATTTATCTCACTTTCTCGAAGTCTGACAGCTTATAGAAATTTATTATTAGACTTTTTTAAAAAGCTGATAAAGACATCTTTATTTTTTTGCAATTTTATAATTTATAATAAATGATAAATAATAAAATTGTTAGGCATATGTTAAATCAAATAAAGAAAAGGTTA
>ERZ827168.4903-NODE-4903-length-11775-cov-4.319369_pt1 | contig 11775 bp, 9 predicted proteins | sample MGYA00519868_ERZ827168 | MGnify/ENA primary metagenome ERZ827168 (study PRJEB31778, sample SAMEA3449271) | human gut metagenome | biome: human gut; feature: human-associated habitat; material: faeces | place: United Kingdom | collected 2010/2012 ...
TGGCGGTTGAACCACTGCGTGAAGGCGATGAGGCAGGCCAGCGTCAGGAAGCCGCGTTCGGCCATGGTCTGGGCATAGAGCCCGGACGCCTGTTCCTTCACCGCGCCAAAGGGGCCGCTCACGGCCAGGGCCGCCAGCTTGCCCCTGGCATCCCGGGGCACGTACAGATCGCCCGCCAGGACAGTGCCGTAACGGGTGCGGAAGGTCACCTTGCGGTGTTCCACTTTGTCGCTCCTGGGAAAGACCTTGTCCCATTCCTGTACCAGTTCCATAGCCTTACCATCCTTGGAAGAAGCCGTGCCAGAGGGGGCCTTGTCCACTGCGGCCGCAGATCCGGCAAACAGCATCGTGCCTGCCAGGATCGTCGCCGCCAGTGTTTTGCACATGCTCATCATGTCGCTCCGGCTTGAAGTTGTCCGGCAGGAACGTGCCTGCCGGCGTTCTTTTCTGTGTAGCCGCAGCTCCCATCCATGACAAATACCTATATCGAATGTTTCACCATAGAAATAAGGCATGGATAAGCCGACATATGTCCCGCCTGGGCACACCGCTCCGGCACGGAAGGCCCCAGCAGTGCATTGCAAGAAAGGGAAGCCCATCAAACGTGCGCCTCGTGGCGTCCGTGCCGCGCCACTTGATTTTTTCAAGAAAACGGCACGCATTTCTTGGCCCGGCTTCTGGCCCGGCCCCGGCGCCCCTGATACCTTTCCCTCCGGATACCGGGACTCCGCAACAACATCCCAGAGAGGTGACCCAGATGAAGATACAGCAGATCCGCAACGCCATGGTCCGCATCCGCTACGCCGGCAAGACCTTCCTCACCGACCCCTGGCTGGCGCCCAGGGGCAGCATGGGGACGTTCCGCGACTATCCCATGTTCCGCTGCCGCCCCGAACGGCTGGACCTGCCCCTGCCCCTGTGCGACCTGCCCATGCCGGTGGCCGACATCCTGACCGGTGTGGATGCCTATATCGTGACCCATGTGCATCCCGACCATATCGACATGGCCGCCGACGGCAGCGTGGGCGCGCCGCTGGACAAGGCGGTGCCCGTGTTCGTGCAGAGCGAAGAGGATGCCGCCGTGCTCCGGCGCTCCGGCTTCGCCCGGGTGGAAGTGCTGGGAGAGGAGACCGTCTTTGCGGGCATCCGCCTCAGCAAGACGCCCGGACGCCACGGCACCATCATCCCCTGCGGGCCGTCCTGCGGCGTGGTCTTCCGGCATCCTGACGAAAAGACGCTCTATGTGGCCGGTGACACCATCTGGTTCGACGGTGTGGCCGAAAGCCTGCGCCGTTACCGGCCCGATGTGGTCGTGGTCAATGCCTGCGCGGCCGAACTGCTGGACGAGGGCCGCCTGATCATGGACGACGCGGACGTGGCCGCCCTGCACGCCACCCGCCCGGAAGCGCGGATCATCGTCAGCCATATGGACACCGTGCCCCATGCGGCCCTGACCCGGCAGGACATGGACCAGGCCCTGCGCCGTCGCGGCATCCGGGAGGCCGTCTTCATGCCCGACGACGGCCAGAGCGCCGATTTTTAACGGCAGGAAAACTCCGCACGGCCCGCAGACGGACGGACTGACGCATAGCCTGGCAGGCAGGAGGGATCCGTCCCGCCACGGTGCCTGCGCTCCGGCAGGGCCACGGCTCCGCCCGGCGCCCCTGCCCTGTGCCCTCCCCGAATCAGGTCCCCGCCGGTCCCTAGGCAGAACGCCTTCCTTCCTCTTCCCCCTCCGGCGGGGGCCTTCATTCCGCCAGATCTTCCGCTTCCCGAAGGACCACATGCAGCTCGTAGCTGCCCAGCGGTTCCACCTCGGCCAGGAAGGCATCCAGGGCCTCCATGTCCAGAAAATACATGTCGAGGAAATAGAGGTTGTCGCCTGTGGTGCGGTAACAGTGGATGGTGCGCCTGCCCCCCTTGCGGCAGCAGGCCTTCAGGGCCTCTACAGGGCCGTGCCTGAGCTGCACCCTGATGACGGCATGGACCTTGTAGCCGAAGACCGGGCAATTGACGTTGATGGTGTAGCGCTGGAGGATGCCCATGTCCTCCAGCCGTTCCACCCTGTTCCTGACGGCCTGCCCGGTGAGGAAGACCCGCGCGCCCAGTTCCTTCATGGTGATGCGCGCGTTCTTCCTGAGTTCTTCGACGATCCTCACATCCGTTGCATCTATCTTGGTCTTCATACGGCCTCCGCTCTGCCCCGCCATCTTCCCGGATAAGCAGGCCAAAAGCAAATCTTCCGTCCTCCTGACGGCAAGACGGCATCTTTGCCCTCCGCTATTCCTGCCCGTCTTCCGCCCCTTCCGCAGCACAGTCCGCCTTTGTTCCCGTATGACGGCAGGCGGCCTCCCCGGCCGCGAAGGCGGTCCGTTACCCGCGCATCCCGCAGCGGGCACGAAAAAAGCCCGGCGGACAGGGCATGCCTGTCTGCCGGGCTCGATGAGGCGGACGGATCGTCGCTGCTAGTAAGCGTGCTCGTCCTTCAGGTCTTCAGCGCTCAGGCTGTGGGAGAACAGGCGGTAGACCCAGAACTGGTACAGCAGCACGATGGGCACCATGACCAGAGCCACGCCCAGCATGATCTTGAGGGTCAGCTCGGACGAGGAGGCATTGAAGGCCGTCAGGGTGGCGGTGGGATCGATGGACGAGATGAGCATGCGCGGGAACATGCCCATGACGCCGAAGAAGGTCACACCGATGATGTACACGGCGCTGCACATCCAGGCCTTCCACAGCTGGCCGCGGCGCAGCATGCAGCGCACGCCCAGCAGACCGGCCAGGGCCACCACGGGCAGCAGGAGCAGCAGCGGGTTGCTCCAGTAGTTGCTGAACAGGTCGGTGTTGAAGAAGGTCAGCACCAGGAAGGCCACCAGCAGGATGAGCATCACGGGCCAGAGCAGGGTGGCGCTGGCCACGGCGCGGGTCTGCAGTTCGCCCTGGCTCTTGATGGCCAGCCACAGGGAACCGTGCAGCATGAACATCACCAGGAAGAAGATGGCGCCGGCGATGCCGTAGCCGTTGACCAGGCCCATGAGCGTACCGTGGAACACGCCTTCACCGTCGATGGGGATGCCCATGAACAGGTTGGCGAAGGTCACGCCCAGCAGCAGCGAGGGCACCAGGTTGGACAGGAAGTGGACCAGATCCCAGAAGCCGCGCCACACGCCGCTTTCCACCTTGCCGCGGAACTCGAAGGACACGGCGCGGAAGATCAGGGCGAACAGCAGGATCAGCAGGGGAGCGTACAGGGCGCTGAACATCACGGCATAGACCTTGGGGAAGGCCGCGAAGGTCACGCCGCCGGCGGAGATCAGCCACACTTCGTTGCCGTCCCAGAAGGGACCGGCAGCGTTGTACATGATGCGGCGTTCTTCCTCATTGCTGCCGATGAAGGGCAGCAGGCTGCCCAGGCCCAGGTCGAAGCCGTCCAGGACGAAATACACGGCCCAGAGCAGCGCCCACAGGATGAACCAGATTACTTGCAAGGTTTCCAGCATGACTTAGTCCTCCTGCCCCTGCGGGCCCTTGATGGCGTACTTGCGCAGCAGGAAAATGTCCAGAAGGCCCAGCACGCTGTAAACGATGATGAAGGCCAGCAGCGACGTGGACACATGCTCGGCGGGCACCGGCGACACGGCGTCGCTGGTGCGCATCAGACCGTAGACGATCCAGGGCTGACGGCCCATTTCCGCCACCAGCCAGCCCATGGCGATGCTGATGTAGGGCAGCGGGATGCACCACACCAGGGCACGCATGAGCGTGGGGTTGATGGTCTCGCGGTTACGCTGCAGCGTGGCCCAGGCGGCCAGGGCCAGGAAGATGACACCAAAGAAGATCATGGCGCGGAAGCCCCAGAACACGGGCGTGACCGGCGGACGATCTTCCTTGGGGAAGTCCTTGAGGCCCTTCACTTCGGCATCGGCGTCGCCGTAGGAGATCCAGCTCAGCAGGCCGGGGATGCCGATGGCTTCCACGGAGTTGGTCTCGTTGGCTTCGTCCGGCACCACGGCCAGATAGAAGGGAGCGTTCTTGGTGGTCTCCCAGTGGGATTCCATGGCGGCCAGCTTGGCGGGCTGCAGTTCGGACACCACCTTGCCCTGGATGTCGCCGCTCAGGGCGAGAGCCAGCACCAGCACCAGACAAATGGGAGCGGTCATGCGGAAGGAGCGGCGGAAGAATTCCACGTTGCTCTTGCGCAGCAGGTGCCAGGAAGACACGCCCAGCACGAAGAAGCAGGACAGCGTCCAGGCGGAGAGCAGGGTGTGGGCGTACATGCCCCAGGCGTAGGGGTTGGTGACCACGGCCATGAAGTCGGCCAGTTCGGCGCGGCCGTTCTGGATCACATAGCCCAGCGGGTTCTGCATGAAGCCGTTGGCCAGGATGATCCACAGGGCGGACAGGTTGCCGGCCAGCACCACCAGCCAGATGGCCAGCAGATGGGTCTTCTTGCCCACGCGATGCCAGCCGAAATGCCAGACAGCCAGGAACGTGGACTCCAGGAAGAAGGCCACAGTGGCTTCGATGGCCAGCAGGGAGCCGAAGATGTCGCCCACGTATTCCGAATACCGGGCCCAGTTGGTCCCGAACTGGAATTCCAGGGTGATGCCCGTCACCACGCCCAGGGTGAAGTTGATGATGAAAAGTTTGCCCCAGAACTTGGCATGCTTGCGCCAGACCTCATCCCCGGTGCGCACATAGCGGGTCTCCATCAGCGCGATGAGCAGGGACAGGCCCAGCGTCAGCGGCACGAAGATGAAGTGGAAAAAGACGGCCACGGCGAACTGTAGCCGCGAAAGCAGAATGACATCATCCATAGATCGTCCTCCTTATGGAGCGATCTGCATACCGTTATCCTTAGCGAAAAGCAAGACAAAGTTTAGGCCCTGCAAGGCCTTGACGGCTGATTGGGAAAGATTACTTATTCCCCAGCAAGTATCCATGGAGGTTGTCATCATGCCGGAAAATACGGCTCAATCCTGTGAATTTCGCGCCGAAGTGCGCAAGGTGCTGAGCATTCTCACCAATTCTCTGTATACCAATCGCGAGATCTTTCTCCGCGAGCTCATCTCCAACGCTTCCGACGCCCTGGACAAACTGCGCTTCCGCAGCAACCGGGGCGAGACCCCGCGCCATGACGACCTGCCGCTGGAGATCCGCATCAGCCTCGACAAGGACGCCAAGACCCTGACCATCGAGGACACCGGCCTGGGCATGACCGCCGCCGAACTGGCCGAGAACCTGGGCACCATCGCCAAATCCGGCACCGAGGCCTTCCGCGCCCAGCTGGCTGCCGAGGAAGCCAAGGCCGACGGCGAAAAAGCCGATGCCGCCAACATCATCGGCCGCTTCGGCGTGGGCTTCTATTCCGTGTTCATGGTGGCCGAAAAGGTGGACGTGACCTCGCGCCCGGCCTTCGGCGATGACGACAGCGCCGCCACCTGGACCAGCGACGGCCTGGGCACCTACACCGTGGCTCCCGCCGGTGACGACGCCCCGCAGCGCGGCACGCGCATCGTGGCCCACCTCAAGGAAGACGCCGCGGAGTTCCTCGAAAAGTTCCGCGTGGAATCCGTCATCCGCAAGCATTCGGCCTTCGTGCCCTTCCCCGTGCTGGTGGACGGCGAGCAGGTCAACACCCAGCCCGCCCTGTGGCGCGAGCCCAAGTCCTCCGTCACCAAGGAACAGTACGATGCCTTCTACCAGGCCCTGACCTATGACAGCAAGGCGCCGCTGGACGTGCTGCACATCTCCGTGGACGCGCCCGTGCAGTTCAACGCCCTGCTCTACATCCCCGACGCGCGTCAGGACCTCTTCGGCCTCGACCGTGATTTCTGGGGCCTGGACCTCTACGCCAGCCGCGTGCTCATCCAGCACCGCAACAAGGAACTGATCCCCGACTGGCTGGCCTTCCTCAAGGGCGTGGTGGACACCGAGGACCTGCCCCTCAACATCTCCCGCGAGACCCTTCAGGAAAACGTGGTCCTGCGCAAGATCAACCAGACCATCATCAAGCAGACCCTGAGCCACCTGGAAAAGCTGGCCGCCAAGGATGCCGGGAAGTACGCCGCCTTCTGGCGCCTGCACGGCCGCATCTTCAAGCTCTCCTACCAGGACTTCGCCAACCGCGAACGCATCGCCGGTCTGCTGCGCTTCAACACCTCGGCCCTGGACGACGGCGAGGCCCTCTCCAGCCTGGACGAATACATGTCCCGCGCTCCCGAAGGCCAGAAGACCTTCTGGTACGTCTCCGCGCCCAACCGTGAGGCCGCCCGCCTGAGCCCGCACCTGGAACGCTTCACCCGCAAGGGCATCGAAGTGCTCTTCCTCTACGAGCCCGTGGACGAGTTCGTCATGGAAGGCATGGGCAAGTACAAGGACTGGGAATTCAAGGCCATCGAGAACGCCGCCGATGACGCCCTGGACGCCTTCGCCGACAAGGCCGACAGCGAAAAGCCCGCCGCCGCGCCCCTTTCCGACGACGACAACGCCAGCTTCGATAAGCTGCTGGAACGCATCAAGGAGATCCTGGGCGAACGCGTGGCCGACGTGCGCGTCTCCCACCGCCTGGCCGACAGCCCGGCCGTGCTGGTCTCGCCCGACGGCATGACCTCGTCCATGGAAAAACTCATGCGCGCCATGCAAAAGGACGACTCCCTGCCCGTCAAGGTGCTGGAAGTCAACCGCGACCACGTGCTGCTGCGCAGCCTGCTCAAGATGTTCAAGGCCGATCCCCAGGACAAGACCCTGGCCGGCATGGTGGAGAACCTCTTCGACGCCTGCATGCTCCAGGAAGGCTACCTGCGCGATGCCCAGATGCTGGCCGGCCGCAGCAGCCATCTGCTGGAACAGGCCGCGGCCTGGTATGTGGAAGTGAAAAAGCTGTAACCCGCCGACGACACACCCCGCCCGCCGGCAGGACACCGGCGGACGTTCCTCCTCGCAGGATGCCCGGCCCCCTGAGCGGGGCCGGGCATCTCCCCCGTACCGGGGATCGCCGCAGGCCTTGCGCCTGCGGCGATTTTGCTGTCATCCCCCCTGCTCCGGCCGCCGCATCCATAAAAATGGGACTCGCCCTGCCCTGCGGCTGCGGCACTTCGTCGACGATTCGCCGCCGTCCCGCCTTCCTGCCGTAAAGTTGGGGCGTCAGGACTTGACAAGCGCGTCCGTGCATTGTATGTGTTGCCGCTCTACGGCATTCATGCGCTGCCTGTCCGTCTTGGGCAGGCAGTGAAACTTTGGAGGAAACTATGCCTACTATCAACCAGCTCATCCGCATCGAGCGGACTGCGGTGGTGAAGCGCAAGAAGACCCCGGCCCTGCAGGCTTGCCCCCAGCGCCGCGGCGTGTGCACCCGTGTGTACACCACCACCCCCAAGAAGCCTAACTCCGCTCTGCGTAAGGTCGCCCGTGTGCGCCTGACCAACGGCATCGAAGTGACGGCCTACATCCCCGGCGAAGGCCACAACCTGCAGGAACACTCCGTGGTGCTCCTCCGCGGCGGTCGTGTGAAAGACTTGCCCGGTGTCCGTTACCACATCGTGCGCGGCACCCTGGATACCTCCGGTGTGGCCGACCGTCGCAAGAGCCGTTCCAAGTACGGCGCCAAGCGTCCCAAATAGGTTATTTTTTGCCAACTCCGGCGTACGTCATGCAACGCACCCAGGCTGCCCTCTCACGGCGCGCCGGGGCGCTGCGGGGCTGGTGACGCCGAAACACAGAGATTCTCAAGGAGAATATCATGCCCCGTAAAGGTCCTGTCCCGAAGAGGGAAGTGCTGCCCGATCCGCTGTACAACAGCCGTCTGGTCACCAAGTTCGTGAACCGTCTCATGTACGACGGCAAGAAGGGCGCTGCTGAAAAGATTTTCTACAGCTCGCTGGAAACCCTGGGCGAAAAGACCGGTGAAGAACCCATGCGCGCCTTTGAAAAGGCCCTGGACAACGTCAAGCCCCATCTGGAAGTCAAGGCCCGCCGCGTGGGCGGTGCCACCTACCAGGTGCCCATGGAAGTCCGTCCCGAACGTCAGATTTCCCTGTCCATCCGCTGGCTGATCAACTATGCCCGTTCGCGCGGCGAAAAGGGCATGACCTCCAAGCTTTCCGCTGAACTGCTGGACGCCTACAACGGTCGCGGCGGCGCGGTGAAAAAGCGCGAAGATACCCACCGTATGGCCGAAGCCAACAAGGCTTTCGCCCACTACCGCTGGTAAGCTCGATTCCGAGTGACTGCTGCCGCGCCCGCAAGGGCGCGGCGCTTTTCCCCCCGCCCCACTGCCCCTTTTCTGGAGGATAACGTGTCCCGCACCACCCCCGTAGACAAACAGCGCAATATCGGCATCATGGCCCATATTGACGCCGGCAAAACCACCACCACCGAACGCATCCTTTTCTACACCGGTGTTTCCCACAAGATCGGCGAAACCCACGACGGTGAGTCCACCATGGACTGGATGGAACAGGAACAGGAGCGCGGCATCACCATCACCTCCGCCGCCACCACCTGCTTCTGGAAGGACTGCCGCATCAACATCATCGACACCCCCGGCCACGTGGACTTCACCATCGAAGTGGAACGTTCCCTGCGCGTGCTGGACGGTGCCGTGTGCGTGTTCGACGCCGTGGCCGGCGTTGAGCCCCAGTCCGAAACCGTGTGGCGTCAGGCCGACCGCTACCACGTGCCCCGCATCTGCTTCGTGAACAAGATGGACCGCATCGGTGCCAACTTCTTCCGCTGCGTGGGCATGATCCACGAACGCCTGGGCGCCAAGGCCGTGCCCCTGCAGCTGCCCATCGGCGCTGAAGACAAGTTCGAAGGCGTCGTGGACCTCATCGAAGGCAAGGCCCACCGCTTCGACAAGTCCTCCAAGGGCGCCCAGTTCACCGAAGAAGACGTGCCCGCCGAACTGAAGGACCTGTACGAAGAAAAGCGCCACGAGCTCATCGAAGCCGTGGCCGAAGAAGATGAAGCCCTGCTGGAAAAGTACCTGGGCGGCGAAGATCTGACCCGCGAAGAGATCATTTCCTGCATCCGCAAGGCCACCATCGCCCGCAACATCGTGCCCGTGCTCTGCGGTTCCGCTTTCCGCAACATGGGCGTGCAGCCCCTGCTGGACGCCGTGGTGGACTACCTGCCCTCCCCCGTGGACATCGCCGTCATGACCGGCCATGAGCCCGGCAACGAAGAACACCTGATCGAATGCCCCTGCGACGACAAGGAACCCCTTGCCGGCCTGGTGTTCAAGCTGTTCTCCGACCCCTTCATCGGTCACCTGTCCTTCTTCCGCATCTACTCCGGCTGCCTGGAATCCGGTACCAGCGTGTACAACGCCAACACCGGCAAGAAGGAACGCATCGGCCGTATCCTGAAGATGCACGCCAACAAACGTGAAGACATCAAGTGGGCCGGCGCCGGTGACATCGTGGCTCTGGTGGGCCTGAAGAACGCCTCCACCGGTGACACCCTGTGCGACGAAAAGCGCCCGGTGATCCTGGAATCCCTGAACATCCCCGAGCCCGTCATCGAAGTGGCCATCGAGCCCAAGACCAAGGCCGACCGTGATGCTCTGTCCGCCGCTCTGAACAAGCTGGCCAAGGAAGACCCCTCCTTCCGCGTCAAGGGCGACGAAGAAACCAACCAGACCCTGATCGCCGGCATGGGCGAACTGCATCTGGAAATCATCGTTGACCGCCTGACCCGCGAATTCAACGTCAACGCCAACGTGGGCAAGCCCCAGGTGGCCTACCGCGAAACCATCTCCAAGCCTGCCAAGACCGACATGAAGCATGCCAAGCAGTCTGGTGGTCGCGGTCAGTACGGTCACTGCGTGATCGAGGTGGAACCCAACCCGGGCAAGGGTTACGAGTTCATCAACTCCATCACCGGCGGCGTGATCCCCAAGGAATACATCCCCGCCATCGACAAGGGTATCCAGGATGCCATGAAGTCCGGCGTGCTGGCCGGCTTCCCCTGCGTGGACCTGAAGGTCAACCTGGTCTTCGGTAGCTACCACGAAGTGGACTCCTCCGAACAGGCCTTCTACGTGGCCGGTTCCATGGCCATCAAGGACGCCATGCAGAAGGCCGGCCCGGTCCTGCTGGAACCCATCATGGACGTGGAAGTGGTCACCCCCGAAGAATACCTCGGCGACGTGATGGGCGACCTCAACGGCCGTCGTGGTCGCGTGCAGAGCATGGAAGCCCGCGCCGGCGGTGCCCAGAGCGTGCGTGCCCAGGTGCCCCTGGCCTCCATGTTCGGTTACGCCACCGACCTGCGCTCCCGTACCCAGGGCCGCGCTACCTTCACCATGCAGTTCGATCACTACGAGCGTGTGCCCCAGGCTATCGCCGACGAGATCCAGAAGAGCAAAAACTAGCGTTCTGAACGTCCGTTCCCACAAAGACCGGACAGCGCTGGTTGCTTGATATGACGGCGGGGATTTTGCAAGGCAAGATCCCCGCCTTTTTTTCATCGTTTTCCTCCCGGAAGCCCATGACCGGAAAGGATGTTCCCATGAGCGATACGCGCAACGACCTGCCCCTCGGCTTCTCCGCCGGGGCCGCTGCCGCCGGTTTCAAAAAAGCCGGCCGCGACGACCTGGGGCTGATTGTTTCCGACCGTCCCGCCGTACTGGCGGGCCTGTTCACCACCAATGCCTTCAAGGCCGCCCCTGTGCAGGTCTGCCAGCAGACCCTGCGTGAGTACGGCACCTGCCGCGCCGTGCTGGCCAACTCCGGCCAGGCCAATGCCTGCACCGGCGACGAAGGCCTGGAGAATTGCCTCGAGACCCGACGCATGGTCGCCGCCCTCACCGGGCTGGCCCCGCATGAGATCATGCCCATGTCCACCGGCGTCATCGGCGACCAGCTCAAGATGGACCGCTGGCGCGAGGCCGTGCCCTCCCTGGTGGAAAGCCTGGGCAGCCGCGATGCCGAAGGCTTTACCCGCGCGTTCATGACCACCGACGCCTTTCCCAAGTTCGCCAGCATCACCGTGCCCCTGTCCGGCGGCACCGTGCGCCTTACCGGCATGGCCAAGGGCGCTGGCATGATCTGCCCCAACATGGCCACCATGCTGGCCGTCATGCTCACCGACGCCGATGTGGACCGCGAGACCTGGCAGGCCATGTTCGCCCGCGCCGTGGACAAGACCTTCAACCGCGTCAGCGTGGACGGCGACACCTCCACCAACGACACCATCCTCGGCCTGGCCAACGGCGCTTCCGGCATCCGTGCCGAAGGTGAGGACGCCGCCCTGCTGGAAAAGGGCCTTACCGACATCCTGGGCCAGATCTCCTACATGCTGGTCAAGGACGGCGAAGGCGCCAGCAAGGTCATGCACATCACCGTGAGCGGCGCCGCCTCCGATGAGGACGCCTGCCGCATCGCCCGCACCGTGGGCCACTCCCAGCTGGTCAAGACAGCCATCTATGGCCAGGACGCCAACTGGGGCCGCATCGTGGCCGCTGTGGGCCGCAGCGGGGCCCAGGTGGACCCCAGCCGCGTGCGCCTGGTGCTCTGCGGCATCGAGCGTTTCCGCGACGGCCAGCCCGTCAACGGCGACAAGGAAGCCGAGCTTTCCGAGCTGCTCAAGGCCACCGACATCCCGGTGGAGATCCATATGGGTCTGGGCGACGGCTGCTACGATCTGCGCGCCTCCGACCTCGGCCACGAATACGTCAGCCTCAACGCCGATTACCGCTCGTAAGCGAGAAAGTTTTTTTATGAGGGGGGAAGGAGGCCCTTTGCTAGCGCCCAAAGGGCCTCCTTCCCCCCT
>ERZ827168.4907-NODE-4907-length-11766-cov-18.419520_pt1 | contig 11766 bp, 8 predicted proteins | sample MGYA00519868_ERZ827168 | MGnify/ENA primary metagenome ERZ827168 (study PRJEB31778, sample SAMEA3449271) | human gut metagenome | biome: human gut; feature: human-associated habitat; material: faeces | place: United Kingdom | collected 2010/2012 ...
CGGTGGGGTTGCCGGGGTTGGTGACCATGATGGCGCGGGTGTGCTCGTTGATCTCGGCCTCCACCTTGGCCCGGTCAGCATAGTGGTAGCCATCGTGGGGGGAGGTGGGGATGGGGTGGATCTTCGCGCCGCAGGTATAGGCCATGGTGTTGTAGTTGGGATAGAACGGCTCGGGGATCAGGATCTCGTCGCCGTCGTCCAGGATGCAGTTCATGGCGATCTGCAAGGCCTCACTGCCGCCGTTGGTGATGAGAATGTCACCCTTTTCAAAGTGCATATCCAGATCATCGTAGTACTTCTGGATGGCGTCGATGAGGGCGGGGATGCCGGGGGAGGGGGCGTACTCCAGCACCGGCAGGTCGAAGTGCTTCACGGCGTCAAAATACGCCTTGGGCGTTTCAATGTCCGGCTGGCCGATGTTCAGATGGTAGATCTTCTTGCCCTTGGCCTCGGCGGCCACGGCGTAGGGGTGGAACTTGCGCATGGGCGAGAGCCCGCATTTCAGGACCTTGCTGGAAAACTTCATACTGTATCCTCCTTCACCTTTTGTGGCATTATAGTAGCGCTTTTTCAGCCGATTTTCAATAGGAAAATGAAAAAAGGGCCGCCCTCGGGCGGCCCTTTTATGATCAGTTCATCTGACGGCGGCGGGACAGGTTCACGGTGCCGTCGGTCATGGAGTTCAGGGAGTCCAGACTCCTGCCTGTGCCCTCGGCCACGCAGGAGATCGCCCCCTCGGCCACCACGGTGTGGATGCCGGTGCGGGCCTCGATGAGCTTGTCAAAGCCATCCACCAGGCTGCCGCCGCCGGTCATGACGATGCCGTTGTTGGAGATGTCGGCCACCAGCTCCGGCGGGGTGCGCTCCAGCACGCCGTGAACGGCCTCCAGGATGCGCTCCACCGGCTCTTCAAAGGCCTCCAGCATCTCCGTGGAGCTGACGTTGATGACCTTGGGCAGACCGGTCATCAGGCAGCGGCCCTTGATCTCGATGGTGCTCTCCTGCTCCTTGGGGAACACGCAGCCGATCTCCATCTTCATCAGCTCGGCGGTGCGTTCGCCCACCAGCACGTTGTGCTTGCGGCGCATATACTTGACGATGGACTCGTTGAACTGGTCGCCGGCCACCTTGATGGAGGCGCTCTCCACCACGCCGCTGAGGGAGATGGCGGCGATGTCGCTGGTGCCGCCGCCGATGTCCACCACCATGTGGCCGTCGGGCTTGGAGATGTCGATGCCGGCGCCGATGGCCGCGGCCACAGGCTCCTCGATCAGATACACATGGCTGGCGCCGGACTGCAGGCCCGCGTCCACCACGGCGCGCTCCTCCACCTCGGTGATGCCGGAGGGGACGCAGATGATGACACGGGGCTTGAAGATGTGGTGGAAGCTGCCGCTGACCTTGCGGATAAACTCCTTGAGCATCCGCTCGGTCATGTCGTAGTCGGAGATGACGCCCTCACGCAGGGGACGGATGGCCACGATGTTGCCGGGGGTACGGCCCAGCATGGCCTGGGCCTCGGCGCCCACCTTCAGCAGCTTGCCGGTATTCTTGTCGATGGCCACCACGGACGGCTCGTTCAGCACCACGCCCTTGCCCTTGACGTAGACCAGCACGGAAGCGGTACCCAGGTCGATACCGATGTCTTTAGCAATAGAACACATAATGACAGCACCTCTGTTTTCTCTAAATGGTATGGTTCAGGGCGCGGCGCGCCCACTGTTCGTCTAACTCAGTATTATACTGGCTGGGAGCGCGTTTTGCAACGGTGGAAATAAAAAACCTGCGATTTTCTGTATTTTACACACGACGGCGGCGTTCCATACCTATTTCTCACGGACCATGGCCAGCGTCAGGCACACCACGTCCGCCGCCCCGGCGTCCTTCAGCACCCGGACGCACTCCGTCAGCGTCGCGCCGGTGGTGAGGATGTCGTCGATGAGCAGCAGACGCTTTCCGCGGAAGGCTGCCGGGTCAACAGGCTCGTATGCGCCCAGCACGTTGGCCCGGCGCTCCGCCGCATCCTCCAGACCGGACTGGGGCGGGTTGTCCCGCACCTTACGCAGCGTCTCCAGGGGCTGGGTGTGCCAGTCCACGCACAGGCTGGCACAGAGCATCCGGGACTGGTCGAAGCCCCGCTTTTTCAGGCGCTTCCGGCTCACCGGCGTCCAGGTGACGGCGTCAAAGCGGTCGGCAAAGGCGCTGGCCGCCGTCTCCGCCATCAGCGCGCCGAAGCAGTTGAGGTTTTCCACCTTACCCCGGAACTTGAAGGCGAGAAGGGCGTCACGGACGGCATCCTCATAGTACAGCGGCGCGGCGCACTCACCGAATGGGCCGGTGCGGACCTCCGTACACCGGGGCAGCGTCCGGGCACACTGCCCGCACAGCAGCGCTTTTTCGGAGACGCGCCCGCAGAACGGGCAGTGACGGGGAAAGAAGAAGTCCAGCAGGTCCTTGGACATTTGGTTCAGGGAGTCATTGAGATTCATGTCATGCCCTCCTTCAAGCGGCGGCGCAGGCCGCTGTAGCGGCGCTGCTGGCGGTCGTTTTCCGCCATTCTGGCGGGAACGGCATCGTCGCCCACCATGATGAGCATCCGGCGGGCGCGGGTGATGGCGGTATACAGCACGCCCCGCACCATCAGCGACGGCGCGGCGGGGGCGGACACCAGAATGACGGCGGGGTACTCGCTGCCCTGGGATTTATGTACGGTGATGGCATAGGCCATATCCAGCTGGGACAGCAGGTCGGCGGTGTAGGTGGCGGTGCGGTCGTCAAAGCGGAGGACGATCAGCTCGCCGGAGCTGTCGATGTCCTGGATGACGCCCACGTCGCCGTTGAAGATGCCGCTGCCTGCCGTGCCGTCGTCCTTTTCCCACAGCACATCGTAGTTGTTCTTCGTCTGCATGACCCGGTCGCCCACCCGGAACGTCACGTCGCCCCACTGCTTCTGCCGCTTCTGAGGCGACGGCGGGTTCAGCGCCGCCTGCAGCGCGCGGTTCAGCGATACCGTGCCGCAGGCGCCCTTGCGGGTGGGGGAGAGGACCTGTATCTGCTCGGCGGGGATGCTCATGTTCCTGGGCAGCCGGTCGCGGCACAGCTCCACCACCGTCTGCACCAGCCTGTCCGGTGAGCGGCGGCACAGGAAGAAGAAATCCCCCTGGTTGCTGTCCAGCTGGGGCGGCTGGCCCATGTTGACGGCGTGGGCGTTGCGGATGATGGCGGACTGCTCCGCCTGGCGGAATACCTGGGTCAGGGACACGGTGGGCACGACGGTGCTGCGGAGCAGATCGCCCAGCACGTTGCCGGCGCCCACGGAGGGCAGCTGGTCCGGGTCACCCACCAGCACCAGCCGGCAGCCGGGGCGCAGCGCTTCCAGCAGCGCCTGCATCAGCTCCAGGTCCACCATGCTCATCTCGTCCACGATGACGGCGTGGGCCTCCAGCGGGTCGCTGCCGTTCTTTTTGAAGGCCGCCTGGCCGGTCATCTCGTTATAGCTCATGCCCAGGGCACGGTGGATGGTCTGGGCGTCGCAGTCCGTCACCTCACCCAACCGCTTGGCCGCCCGGCCGGTGGGCGCCAGCAGCGCCACGTCCAGCCCCATGCGGCGGTACAGCGCCACGATGCCCCGCAGGGACGTGGTCTTGCCCGTGCCCGGCCCGCCGGTGAGCAGCAGCACGCCGCCCTCTGCCGCCATACGCACCGCCTGACGCTGGAGGGGCGCGTAGGACACGCCCTGCTCCTTTTCGATGGCGTCGATGGTCTTGTCCACCTGACGCAGCTGCTCCACGGGGGCGCGGAGCATGGACAGCAGACGCTGGGCCACAAACGTCTCCGCCTGATACAGCCGGGGCAGGTAGCAGCCCCGGACGTTGGCGATGGACTTCTCCACCACGGCGAAGCTGTCGATGAGCTTGTCCAGTGCCGTCTCGACCATGTCCGTGTCCACGTCCACCAGCTGGGCCGTGGCGGCCAGCAGCTTCTCACGGGGCAGGAACACGTGGCCGTTTCCAGCGTTGTGGGCCAGCTCGTACTCGATGGCCGCCCGCAGGCGGCAGGGGTCGTCGCCGCCGAAGCCCATGCTGATGGCGATGGCGTCGGCCACGGCGAAGTCCACGCCGAACTGGGCGCGGCTGAGAATATAGGGGTCGTCCCGCAGCATTTGCAGGGCGTTGTCGCCGTAGGTGCGCTGCACCGCCATGGCCAGGTATACCGGCAGGTCGTAGCGGGCCAGGAACTCCATCACCTGACGCAGACCCGTCAGGGCACGGAACGCCTCCGACAGCTCCATGGCCTTTTTGGCGGTGATGCCCTTGATGGTCTTGAGGCGCTCCGGCTCCTCCTCCAGCACCCGGAGGGTGTCCGCGCCGAAGCGCTCCACCAGCCGCTGGGCCGTGGCCGGGCCGATGCCCTTCAGAATGCCGGAGGACAGGTAGCAGACGATGTCCTCTTCCTCCTGGGGCAATCGGCGCTCCACGCTCTCGGCGGAGAGCTGCGGGCCGTGGACGGGGTGATTCACCCACACGCCGGTGACGGTCATCCCCTCCCCGGCGGCGGCGCAGGGGATGCAGCCCACCACGGTGATGGGTTCGTCTTCCCCGTCCACACGCAGCAGCAGGACGGTATAGCCGTTTTCCTCGTTTTGGAAGATGACAGCGTCTACGCTGCCCTCTACGGTGACGCGCTCACCCAAGGCGTTCACCCCTTTCTCGTTTCCTGTGTAAATAAACCCGGAAGCTCCGCTGGCGTTACCAACGTCACCGTGTCCGACACGGCCAGTGACGCGGCACGGCGGCCCTCCTCCGTCAGACCGCAGTCCACCAGCACCACCGGCAAGCGCCGGTTCTGCGCCAGCGCACGCAGCGTGACATCCAGCCCCGCGCCGTCGCCGGACAGGGACACCACGTACCACGTGTCACGCACCGGCGGCTGCCGGAACAGGGCGGAGGCCAGCAGCCACAGAATGGCCGTCAGGCCGATGGCGGCCAGGGCGGCGATGACGCCGTCGTGCAGCAGCTCCATAGTACCACCTCCCTGACCCATTGTATGAGGCGGGGCGGGCGGTGTGTCACTTCAAATACTTTTTCAGATACTGGCCGGTATAGGACGCTTCGCAGGCGGCCACCTGCTCCGGTGTGCCGCAGGCCACCACCGTGCCGCCGCCTACGCCGCCCTCCGGGCCAAGGTCGATGAGGTAGTCGGCGCACTTGATCACGTCCAGGTTGTGCTCGATGACCAGCACCGTATTGCCCGCGTCGGTGAGACGCTGCAGCACCTCCAGCAGCTTCCGCACGTCGTCGGCATGAAGGCCGGTGGTGGGCTCGTCTAAAATATAGATGGTGCGGCCTGTGGCGCGCTTGCTCAGCTCCGTGGCCAGCTTTACGCGCTGGGCCTCGCCGCCGGACAGGGTGGTGGAGGGCTGGCCCAGCTTCACATAGCCCAAACCCACGTCGTACAGCGTTTGCAGCTTTTCGCAGATGGCCGGCACGGCGGAGAAGAACTCCAACGCCTCGGCCACGGTCATATCCAGCACGTCGGAGATGTTTTTGCCCTTGTAGCGCACCTCCAGCGTCTCCCGGTTGTAGCGCTTGCCCCGGCAGACCTCGCAGGGGACGTACACGTCCGCCAGGAAGTGCATCTCGATCTTCAGCATACCGTCACCGCCGCAGGCCTCGCAGCGGCCGCCCTTGGTGTTGAAGGAGAACCGGCCCGGGCCGTAGCCCCGGGTCTTGGCGTCGGGGGTGGAGGCGAACAGGTCGCGGATGGAATTGAACAGGTTGGTGTAGGTGGCGGGATTGGAGCGGGGCGTGCGGCCGATGGGGCTTTGGTCGATGGCGATGACCTTGTCTAAATACTCCATGCCCTCGATGGCATCGTGCTTGCCGGGGCGGACCTTCATGCGGTTCAGGGAAGCGCCCAGCGCCTTATACAGCACCTCGTTTACCAGGGAGCTTTTGCCGCTGCCGCTGACGCCGGTGACGCAGGTGAACGTGCCCAGCGGGAAGGAGACGTCGATGGCTTGCAGGTTGTTCTCCCGCGCGCCCCGGACGGTGAGGAAATGGCCATTGCCCGGGCGGCGGTGGGGCGGCAGCGGGATGCGCTTTTTGCCGCTGAGGTACTGGCCCGTCAGGCTGGCGGGGTTTGCCATGACCTCCTCCGGCGTGCCGCAGGCCACCACCTGGCCGCCCAGCGCGCCTGCGCCCGGGCCGATGTCGATGAGGTAGTCGGCGGCGCGCATGGTGTCCTCGTCGTGCTCCACCACGATGAGGGTGTTGCCCAAATCGCGGAGGCGCTGGAGGGTGGCCAGCAGCTTGTCGTTGTCACGCTGGTGCAGGCCGATGGAGGGTTCGTCCAAAATATACAGCACGCCCATGAGGCTGCTGCCGATCTGTGTGGCCAGGCGGATACGCTGGCTCTCGCCGCCGGACAGCGTGCCGGAGGCACGGGACAGGGTGAGGTAGCTCAGTCCTACGGACTGCAAAAAGCCCAGCCGGGCGTGGATCTCCTTGCGTATCTGCGCGGCGATGAGCTGCTGGTTGCCCGTCAGCGCCAGCCCGTCGAAGAAGGCCAGCGCGTCGTTCACCGGCAGGGTGGTGGCGTCGTAGATGGACTTGCCGCCCACGGTGACGGCCAGCGCCTCGGGCCGCAGCCGCTTGCCCCGGCAGTCCGGGCAGGGGCAGGGGGTCATGCAGCTCTCGATCTCCTTCTTGCTGGCGTCGGACTGGGTCTCCTGATACCGGCGCTCCAAATTGCGGCAGATGCCCTCGAAGGACTGGTACAGCACGCCCTTGCCCCGGGGCTGGTCGTAGTGCAGCTCCAGCTTTTCGCCGCCTGTGCCGTAGAGGATCACATTTTTTACCTCGTCGCTCAGCTCATCGTAGGGCTGGGACAGGGAGAAGCGATATTTTTTGCTCAGAGCCTCGAAATACATACGGCTGATGCCGTCGGAGCGGATGGAGGCCCAGCCGCTGGCGGTGATGGCGCCGTCTAAAATAGACTTCGAGCCGTCGGGGATGATGAGGGCGGGGTCGGCCTTCAGCTGCACGCCCAGGCCCATGCAGGTGGGACACGCGCCGAAGGGACTGTTGAACGAGAACAGCCGGGGCGTCAGCTCCTCGATGGAGACGCCGCAGTCCTCGCAGGCGTAATTCTGTGAGAAGGTGATGTCCTTCTCCTCGCGGAGCAGGTTGACGGTGACAAGGCCGCCAGCCAGGTTGGAGGCCGTCTCCACCGAGTCGGTGAGGCGCCCCACGATGTCGGGCCGGACGATGAGCCGGTCCACCACGATGTCGATGTGGTGCTTGAGGTTCTTCTCCAGCGGAATGTCCTCGCTGAGCTCGTACAGGTTGCCGTCCACACGGGCGCGGACGTAGCCGCCGCGGCGGGCGTCCTCCAGCACCTTGGCGTGCTCGCCCTTACGGCCCCGCACCACCGGGGACATGATCTGGATGCGCGTGCCCTCCGGCAGGGCCATGATCTGATCGATGATCTGATCCACCGTCTGCCGCCGGATCTCCTTGCCGCAGTGGGGGCAGTGGGGCGTGCCCACCCGTGCCCACAGCAGGCGGAGGTAGTCGTAGATCTCCGTCACCGTGCCCACGGTGGAGCGGGGATTCTTGCTGGTGGTCTTTTGGTCGATGGAGATGGCGGGGGAGAGGCCGTCGATGTAGTCCACGTCCGGCTTGTCCATCTGACCTAAAAACATCCGGGCGTAGCTGGACAGACTCTCCACATACCGGCGCTGGCCCTCGGCGTAGATGGTGTCAAAGGCCAAAGAGCTTTTGCCGCTGCCGGAAAGACCCGTCAGCACCACCAGCTTGTCCCGGGGAATGGTCACGTCGATGTTCTTCAGGTTGTTCTCCCGCGCGCCCTTGATGAAAATTTCCTTTTGCATGGTATTCCTCGTTTCTGCAACTAATCTCGCAGATAAGTGTAAATAAACTGATTTTTAATGTCAAGGTGACAATTAAATTTACACGATCACGTCCGCCGTTTTCGCCCGCAGCAGGGCGATCAGCGCCTTGGGGTCGCACTCCACCTGGGCGCCGATCTTCCCGGCGCTGACGCAGATGGTGTCATACAGCAGCGCTGTCTCGTGGAACACGGTGGGGAGCTGCTTCTTCATGCCCACCGGAGAGCAGCCGCCGTGGACGTAGCCCGTCAGACCCAGCAGCTCCTTTTGGGGCAGCATGGCCACGGATTTCTCTCCCACGGCCCTGGCGGCTTTTTTCAGGTCCAGATTTTCTGCCACGGGGATGTCGAACACATAGTATGCCCCGCTGGCCGCCTTTGCCACCAGCGTTTTGAACACGCGCTCCGCCGGCTGGCCCAGCGTCTGGGCCACGGACACGCCGTCGATAGGGCCGTCAGGGTCGTAGCTGTGAGCCGTGTAGGGGAGCTTTTTCTGCTCCAGCGTCCGCATGACGTTGGTTTTTTCCTCTTTATGCTTTGCCATAATGCTCACTCCTTTGCGGCCGGTGCGCTGCCGCCCTCCCGGGCCAGCAGGATCACGCAGCCGAATACGCAGGCCACGCCCAGCACCGTCCACACGGTGAGGGCTTCCTTGAATACGAAAATACCCACCAGCGTCTCCACCACCGGCTCGATGTTGGTGATGATGGAGGCTTTGCCGCTCTCTACGCCCTCCAGACCCTTGGTATAGAAGATATAGGGCAGCACCGTGGCCACGATGACCACGCCGCACACGCCCACGATGCCCTGGGCGCTGGAAAAGGCCAGGGGCAGCGTCTTGAAGTCCGCGAAAAAGACCGAACCGAGACCCGCCACCAGGAACGTCCAGTAGATCATGGTGTAGCTCTCATAATGGGCCAGCCCGTAGTGGGCGAACACGGTGTAGCTGGCGTAGCACAGGCCGGACAGCACACCCAGCCCGATGCCGGCCCAGGAGGCGGTCATGTCGCCGCCCAGGATGCCGCTGACCATGACGCAGCCCAGCAGCGATACCGCCAGGGCGATGAGCTTCCGCGCCGTCAGAGGTGTTTTCCACAGCACGGCGCTGAACAGCACCACAAAGGACGGCGCTAAGTACAGCAGCACCGCTGCCACCGACAGGGAGCACATGGTCTGGCACTGGAAGTACACCAGGCTCAGCGTCAGGATGCTGATGAGGCCGGAGCAGAGGAAGATGGGCAGGTGCTTCCATTGGATGCGGAACACCTGCCGGTGGAACAGGCCGAACACCACCGTCAGCACCAGCAGCGTGCCGAAGTTGCGGAGGAACACCCGGTTGCCCAGCTCCACACCGGCGGCGGTGAGCAGGCGGTTGGAAAAGCCGATGAAGCCCCAGCACACGGCGCTGAGGATCACGTAGATATAGGAGAGATACTTTTTCATGGTCGATACCTGACTTCTGTTTCTTTCACATGGCTCGCGATGACAGGAGAAGAAAACTATTTCTCGCCCCGCAGCCCGATGATCTGATCCCGGAGCAGCGCGGCGTACTCAAATTCCAGCATACGGCTGGCCTCTTTCATCTCTTTCTCCAGCCGGGCGATGGTCTCCGCCCGCTCCCGGTCGGAGAGCTTCTTCTTGCTGAGTTTGGACGCTTCCTCGGCGCTGTGGCTGATCTCCACCATCTCCCGCACGCTCTTGCGGATGGTCTGGGGGACGATGCCATGGGCCTTGTTGAAGTCGTCCTGCAGCTTCCGGCGGCGCTCCGTCTCGTCCATGGCCGAGCGCATGGAGGGGGTGACGGTGTCGGCGTAGAGGATGACCAGCCCCTCGGCGTTGCGGGCGGCGCGGCCGATGGTCTGGATGAGGCTGGTCTCGCTGCGGAGGAAGCCCTCCTTGTCCGCGTCCAGTATGGCCACCAGCGATACCTCCGGCAGGTCCAGGCCCTCCCGGAGCAGGTTGATGCCCACCAGCACGTCGAACTCGCCCAGCCGCAGGTCGCGGATGATCTCCATACGCTCCAGGGCTGACACGTCGGCGTGCATATAGCGCACCTTGATGCCCAGGCCGCGGAAATGGGTGGTCAGGTCCTCCGCCATGCGCTTGGTCAGCGTGGTGACCAGCACCCGCTCGCTGCGCTGCTCCCGGGCGTGGATCTCCGCCACCAGGTCGTCGATCTGCCCGGTGACGGGCCGTACCTCCACCCGGGGGTCAAGCAGACCCGTGGGGCGGATGACCTGCTCCACCACCTGGTCGGCGTGCTGCTTTTCAAAGTCCCCCGGCGTGGCGGAGACGTAGATAGCCTGGGAGAACTTCTCCTCGAACTCCTCGAATTTCAGGGGGCGGTTATCAAAGGCGCAGGGCAGGCGGAAGCCGTAGTCCACCAAACTCTGCTTCCGGGCGTGGTCGCCGTTATACATGGCCCGCACCTGGGGCAGCGTCACGTGGCTCTCGTCCACGAACAGCACGAAATCGTCGGGAAAGAAGTCCAGCAGCGTCATGGGGGCAGACCCCACGGGCCGCTGGGAGATGACGCGGGAGTAGTTCTCGATGCCGGAGCAGTAGCCCAGCGTGCGCATCATCTCCACGTCGTAGCGGGTGCGCTGGTCGATGCGCTGGGCCTCCACCAGCTTGCCCTGTGCCTCGAACCACTTCTTCCGCTCCGCCAGCTCCCGCTCGATCTCCTCCGCCGCACGCTCCAGCTTATCCTTGGGCGTGACGTAGTGGCTGGCGGGGTAGATGGCGATATGGTTCAGATCCTTCATAGCCGCGCCGGTGACGGGGTGGAACTCGGTGATGCGGTCGATCTCATCGCCGAAGAACTCCACGCGGATGGCCCGGTCCTTGTAGTAGGCCGGGTACAGCTCCACCGTGTCGCCCCGGACGCGGAACATATTCCGCTGGAAGGCCACGTCGTTGCGCTCGTAGCGGTCCTCCACCAGCCGACGCAGCAGCTCGTCCCGCTCCATGGTCATCCCCGTCCGCAGGGAGATCATCATGTGGGCGAAGTCGTCCGGCTCGCCCAGGCCGTAAATGCAGCTCACGGAGGACACCACGATCACGTCACGGCGCTCCAGCAGAGCGCAGGTGGCGGACAGGCGCAGCCGGTCGATCTCCTCGTTGGTGGAGGCGTCCTTCTCGATATAGGTGTCCGTGTGGGCGATGTACGCCTCCGGCTGGTAGTAGTCGTAGTAGCTGACGAAATACTCCACGGCGTTGTGCGGGAAGAACTCACGGAACTCCTCGCACAGCTGGGCCGCCAGCGTCTTGTTGTGGGCCAGCACCAGCGTGGGGCGGTTCACCCGCTCGATGACCTTGGCCATGGTGTAGGTCTTGCCCGAGCCGGTGACGCCCTTGAGCACCTGCTCCCGCAGGCCGTTTTCCAGTCCGGCGGCCAGCTTGTCGATGGCCTGGGGCTGGTCGCCGGCGGGCTGATATTCCGATACGACCTTAAAATCAGGCATACGTGCCTCCTTAGTCCGTCAAAAGGCCGCTCTGGGCCATGGATACATAGTCATGGTCGGCCACAATGATGTGATCCCGCAGTTTGATGCCGAGCGGCGCCAATGCGTCCCGCACCTGCTGCGTTACCACGATGTCCGCCTGGGAGGGCAGGGCCACGCCGCTGGGGTGATTGTGGGCCAGCAGCACGCTGTCCGCCCCGGAGTACAGGGCGTTTTCCACCACCTGACGTATTTGCAGGGGCGACGAGGTCACCGTGCCCTTTGTGATGCAGCGGCAGCTGAGCAGCTTGCCCTTGCCGTCCAGACACGCCTCGTACAGCAGCTCCCGCTTCTGCCCCAGCAGCAGCTCGGCAAAGTACGCGCCGGCCCGGCCCGGGGAGTTCAGCAGCTT
>ERZ827168.4909-NODE-4909-length-11758-cov-2.926942_pt1 | contig 11758 bp, 8 predicted proteins | sample MGYA00519868_ERZ827168 | MGnify/ENA primary metagenome ERZ827168 (study PRJEB31778, sample SAMEA3449271) | human gut metagenome | biome: human gut; feature: human-associated habitat; material: faeces | place: United Kingdom | collected 2010/2012 ...
TCGCCCTGGCCTTCGCCATCGCCGGGCTCGGCTACATCCTGGACAGGATACGTTCCGCCCCCGCGCCCCGGGATGCCCGCAAGGAGCTCAACCAGTCCCTCAAGTCCGCCACCCGCAAGGAACGCAAGGGGCGGCCCTCCGGTCCCCAGGACGACTTTGCCCCCACGGTCCCCATCATCCTCGACATTTCGGAGGGCCTGGCGGCGTCCCTGGACTACGACAACCTCAACGACGAGCTCTCCGCACTGCGCCGTGCATTGTATTTCGACCTTGGCGTGCCCTTCCCGGGCATCAACCTGCGCGTTTCCTCGTCCCTGTCGGGCCTCACCTACGAGCTCCAGGTCAACGAGATCCCCATGTCGCGCGGGCATCTGGAACAGGGTATGGTGCTGGCGCGCGAAAGCGAGGACACCCTGCGCATGCTCGGCCTGGACGTGCGGCGCGGAGAGAACTTCCTGCCCGATGTGGAAAGCCTGTGGATCCCGGCGGAAAAACAGGCCCTGCTGGAGCAGGCCGGGCTCTCCTGTATGACCCACTCGCGCATCCTGGCCTATCACCTTTCCCTGATCCTGGCACGGCATGCCTCCAGCTTCATCGGCATGCAGGAGACAAAATACCTGCTGGACCGCATGGAAGAACGCGCCCCGGACCTGGTGCGCGAGGCCACCCGTCTGCTGCCCGTGCAGCGCATCGCGGAGATCTTCCAGCGTCTGGCCCAGGAACAGGTCTCCATCCGCGACCTGCGGAACATCCTCGAGGCCATCATCGAATGGAGCCCCAAGGAAAAAGATACCGTCATGCTGACCGAATACGTGCGCGGGGCCCTCAAGCGCCAGATCAGCTACATGTATTCACGGGGCCAGAACATGCTGCCGGCCATCCTTATGGATCCCTCGGTGGAAGAGACCATCCGCAAGGCCATCCGCCAGACCTCGGCCGGGGCCTTCCTGGCGCTGGATCCCGACACCTCGCGCCGCTTCATCGCGGCCGTGGGAGCAGCGGCGGGCGATTACCGCAAGCATGTCCAGATGCCCGTCCTTCTGGCCAGCATGGACATCCGGCGCTATGTGCGCCGCCTTATCGAAGGGGAGCATTACCGCCTGCCCGTGGTCTCCTACCAGGAGCTCACCCCCGAGATCAGCGTCCAGCCCATGAACCGGATCCGTCTCTAGGAGCTAGGCATGGAACTTGCCATCGATTACGCCGTCAAGGCCCTGTACCTGGTCATGATCCTGTCCCTGCCGCCCATCATCGTGGCTTCGGTGGTGGGCATCGTGCTCAGCCTCATCCAGGCCATCACCCAGCTGCAGGAACAGACCCTGGCCTTCGGCGTCAAGCTGCTGGCCGTGGGCCTGACGCTCTTCCTTATGGGCAAATGGCTGAGCGGCGAGATATTGCGGTACAGCGAGGACATCTTCAACCGCTTCTACCTGCTCTGAACGGCAGGCCCGGATACGGCTGACGGAAGGGGTGCCCCCAGGATACGCCACGGACAGGACACGCATGGATTTTTCGCAATTTTTGCAGGAACTCGGGGTCTACGGGCACCTCACGGCCTTGCTGCTGGGCATGCCGCGGCTCTTCGCCCTGGTCACGGTGACGCCCTTCCTGGGCTCTGCGGTGGTGACGGGCCAGATACGTCTGCTGCTGGTGCTGGCCCTGTACCTGCCCCTGCATCCCGTCATCGTCAGCCACCTGACCGACGAGATCACGCTTTCCGCAGCGCTCTCCCTGGCGGTGGGCGGCAAGCTGGCCCTGCTCCTGCTCAAGGAGGCCGTGCTCGGCCTGATGATCGGATTTCTTGCGGGCATCGTCTTCTGGACCGTGCAAAGTGCCGGTTTTTTCATGGACAACCAGCGCGGGGCCAGCATGGCCGAAGGAACGGACATCCTTTCCGGCGACCAGAGCAGCCCTCTGGGCCAGCTGCTGTTCCAGAGCCTGGTCTACATTTTTTATACTTCCGGGGCGTTCCTGGCCTTCGTGGGGCTGGTGTACGCCAGTTACGGCATCTGGCCGGTGACGCAGCTCCTGCCCCTGGATGTGCCCCAGGGAGCGCCCCTGTATTTTGCGGAAAAGGTCGGCTGGCTCATGGGGCACATGCTGCTGCTGGCCGGGCCCATCGCGGCAGCCTGTCTTTTGACCGACGTGGCCCTGGGCCTGATCAACCGTTTTGCGTCCCAGCTCAACGTGTATGTGCTGGCCATGCCCATCAAGTGCGGCATCGCGGCTTTCCTGCTGTGCTTCTATTTTGGACTGCTGCTGTCGCATGCACCGGAACTTTTTGATTTTACACGGGAATCCATCCTCAAGCTGAATAATCTCCTGCCGGGAGGGGAATGATGCCGCCATGCCCGCAGGCCATGACGGCAGCCGCGGAGCGCGGGAGACTTTGAGCCTATGAGCAGCGAAAAAACAGAACAACCGACCCCAAAACGCCTGCGGGAGTCCCGGGAAAAAGGGCAGGTCGCCAAAAGCCAGGACGTGCCTTCGGCCCTGACCGTCATGGCGGTGGCCGTCTATCTGCTGGCCATGTCTTCCGACATGCTCAATACCTTGCTGGCCATGGGCGAGGCCCCCATGCTGCTCATGGACAGGCCGTTCGAGGAGGCCCTGCCCCTGGCCGTCACGTCCACCCTGCTCTGCGCCCTGCGTGTGGCCCTGCCGCTCATCGGCATGGTCATGGTCGTGGCCCTTTGTGCCAACATGATGCAGGTGGGGGTGCTGTTTTCCGTACAGGCCGCCATGCCCAAGCTGGAAAACCTGAGCATGAACAAATGGTTCAAGCAGGTCTTTTCCCTCAAGAACCTGGTGGAGTTCCTCAAGAACATCATCAAGGTGCTGATCCTGGGCATCAGTGTGTACGTCATTTTTTCCGACTACATGCCGCAGCTGTTCCGCATCCCGCAGGGCGACATCGGCGACATGTGGCGCCTTCTCGGTTCCGTTTGCGGTGACCTTGTCCTTGTTTCGGCGGGCGTGTTCTGCGTCATCGCCGCCGCGGACTGGTGCTTCCAGAAGTGGCAGTTCAACAAGCAGCACATGATGAGCAAGGAAGAAGTCAAACGGGAATTCAAGGAAAGCGAGGGCGATCCGCTCATCAAGGGCAAGCGCAAGCAGCTGCACCAGGAGATGATCGCCCAGAACCAGATCGCCAACGTCAGGAAAGCGAAGGTGCTTGTGACCAACCCCACCCATTTTGCCGTGGCTCTGGACTATGAAAAAGACAGGACCCCCCTGCCCGTCATCCTGGCCAAGGGCCAGGGCGTGCTGGCCCAGCGCATGATCGAGACCGCCCGGGAAGAGGGCATCCCCATCATGCGCAACGTGCCGCTGGCACGCAGCCTGTACGAGCAAGGCACGGAAAACGCCTATATCCCCCAGGACCTCATCGGCCCCGTGGCGGAAGTGCTGCGCTGGGTGCAATCCCTGCGCCAAGGATAAGCCATGCACGAAAAGAACGCCCGAACCCTTGCCCTGCTGATACGCCTGTGCGACGACCTTGCCTGGGGTCGTCCCGCGGACGAGGATGCCCTGTTCGCCCTGACCCGGGAAGGCAGCTCCTCGCCGGAGCTGGAACGTCTGGCCGAGGCCTTCGGCATGATGATCGTCAAGGTGGAAGCCCGTGAATTCCACCGGGCGGAACTGCTGGAAAAGGTGGAACAGCTTTCGCAGGAGCTGGAAAAAAGCCGTCTGCGCCTGCACGAGGAGAACCGGCAGGTGGTGGAGACCCTGCAAAAGGAATACAACGTCCGCCGCATCATCGGACGCTGCCCGGCCATGCGTCAGGTGGTGGCCCAGGCCCTGGCCATCGCCCGGCGGCCCATCAATACTCTGATCCTGGGGCCTTCCGGCACGGGCAAGGAGATCTTCGCCAAGACCATCCATTACCACTCCCCCAGGCGTGATGCCCCCTTCGTGGCCGTCAACTGTACGGCCATCCCCGATTCCCTGTTCGAAAGCGAGATGTTCGGCATCGAAAAGGGCGTGGCCACCGGCGTCAGCGCCCGCCGCGGCCTGGTGGAAGAAGCTTCGGGCGGGACGCTCTTCCTTGACGAACTGGCGGACATGTCCCTGCCCAATCAGGCCAAACTGCTGCGCGTGCTCGAGGAACGGGAAGTCCTGCGCGTGGGCAGCGCCCGGCCCGTGCCCGTGGACATCAAGGTCATCGCGGCCACCAATGTGGACCTGCGGCAGGCCGTGGCCCGGGGGCGCTTCCGGGAAGACCTGTACTACCGCCTCAATGTGGCCGAGCTGACGCTCCCTCCCCTGCGCGAACGGGGCGACGACATCCTGCTGCTGGCCCGGCATCTGCTGGCCCAGCATGCGCACAATATGGAACGCGCTGCCCTGACCCTGGCCCCGGCCACCCAGCAGTGCCTGCTGGCCTACGACTGGCCCGGCAATGTGCGCGAACTGAGCAACGAGATGGAACGGGCAGCGGCCCTTACCGTGGATACGGTCATCCGTCCGTCGGATCTTTCTCCCAAACTGCTGGCAGCCCTGGCGCGCCACGGCTGCATAAAGACAAGCGCCACCGCCCCCCGGGAACCGCTGCCGGACATCCGGACGACATTCAATCTGGAACAGGCGGAGCGCCTGCTGGTACAGCGGGCCCTCGACGCCTGCCAGGGCAACAAGAGCAGGGCGGCGGAACTGCTCGGCATCACCCGGGAAGGCCTGCGCAAAAAGCTGCTGCGCCTCGACAAGACGGCCCACGGCCATGACGGGGAGGAGGCATGAACGCAAGCCTGAGATTGCGGCTGGCCCTGCTGGTGGTCTGTTCCGTGGCCCTCACCGTCGCGCTGGTCCTCTACCTGACCTGGCAGCGGGTCGGGGAGACCATGATCGGGATGGAAGAAAAAAATTTCGCCACCCTGCTGCTGGTGGAAGAGGAACGGCTCAATACGGCCACCCTCAACCATCTGGCGGCCAAGGTGCGCTCCGTGCTCCTGCGCAAGGCGCAGCTGCGGGACACCTCCGCCCGCGTCCAGGCACTGCTGCGGGCCCTGGCCCCGCAGCGTCCCGCGGGCAGCGGGCAGGCCCACCTCGTCCTGCAACCCCTGCTGTCCGCCATGGACGCCGCCAGTATCGCTCTGGTGGATGACGTCGACAGTATCCGCATGGAGATCCTGGATACGGAAAAACTCCGTAGCGGCCAGACGAGTCTTCTGGGCCTGTCGTCCAGTCTGCGGGATGCCAAACAGCGGCCCGTGCAGCGCCTGCTCAAACAGTTGTCCCGGGATGGTGATTTTGCCGTTTTTGACCTGCCCCGCCTCGTGGCCACCAACGAAGGCCGCATGGTCCCCTCCGGCACCTATCGCCCCGTGCTGACCTATTTCCTGCCTTTGGACGGCCACAGGCCGTCACGGGAGATCCTGGTCTCCATGATCCCCCTGGACGATCTGGAAAAGATGGCTGTCCGGGCCCAGACGCAACTGCTGGAGGACACGCGGGAAAAATTCAGGGAGATGTCCCTTTATCCCGGCGGGCTCGTGGCACTGCTGGACGGTGACGGGCATATCCTGGTCTCCGGTGGTGATGGTCTTCTTCCTGACGGCCTCGACGCGGCCCGGGCAGAAGCCCGCCAGACGGGCATGGCCAAGGTCATCCTGCCGTCGGCACAGGGCGATATGCTCTGCCTGCTGGGCAGCATCCGGGCCTTTGGCTGGTATGTGGCCCTGACGGCCCCCCTGGACGAGATACGGGAACCTTCCGACAGCCTGCTGGCCAGCCTGCTGGCCGTGAGCCTGCCCATCATGCTGCTGGTGGCTCTGGCGGCCCTGCTCATGCTCATCAGGACGCTGCGTCCCCTGAAACTGCTGACCCGCAAGACCCGTCAGCTGGCCGAAGTGGATTTTGCCGCCCCCGATGCCCTTGACCGGCTCGAGCCCCTCCTCAGGATACCCCCTACGACTTCGGCAAGGAGCTCTTTCCCGCCCTCCTCAGCCAGGGGCTGCCGCTGGAACGTCGTGACGAGCTGGGGCAGCTGGCCCGGGCCTATGCCCATCTGGGCGGGGCCCTTGCCACCAACATCCGCAATCTGATGGAGGCCACCGCCAGCAAGGAACGTATGGAGGGCGAGCTTTCCGCCGCACGCGAGATCCAGATGGGCATCCTCCCGCCCCCGGACGGAGCTCCTGAAGTGTGCGGTTTCCGGGCCTCGGCCTTTCTGGATCCCGCCAAGGAAGTGGGCGGCGACATGTACGACTTTTTCGTCACCAGCGACGGGCGGCGGGCCCTTGTCCTGGGAGACGTGTCCGGCAAAGGTGTCCCGGCGGCCCTGTTCATGTCCATGACCGTCACGCTCGTGCGGTACGCCCTCGGCTCCGGGCTCGATCCGGCGGCCGCCATGTCGCAGGTCAACGCCATGCTCGAGGCCCACAACCCGGGCAACATGTTCGTGACCCTCTTCCTGGCCCTGTATGACCCCCAAAGCGGCGAACTGAGCTACGCCAACGGCGGCCACTGCCCGCCCTACATCATCGATGCGGCCTCGGACGCCCCGCCCCGCATGCTGGACAAGCTGAGCGGCCCGCTGGTGGGCGTCATCCCGGACATGGAATACACGCTGTTCACGGATACCCTCAAGGAACAGGAGACCTGCCTGCTCTTTACCGACGGGGTGACCGAAGCCATGAACGGCGACAAGGAACTGTACGGTGAGGCCCGGTTGCAGGATTTCCTGGCCGCCCATCGCGGGGCCTCGCCCAGGGAACTGCTGACGCTCATCTTCTCGGAGCTTGTCCGCTTCCGGGGAGAAGAGCCCCAATCCGACGACATCACCATGCTGGCCTTCTGCCGCACGCACAGTGCGAGCGTGGCCCAACCTGCCTCTCCCCGGACATCCTCATGACCATGCCTTGCTCTTCGATGGATCAGCGCGCGCCCTTGGGCCGCATCCTGGCCGGATGGATCGCCATCCTCCTGTGCAGCCTGCTGCTGTACGATGCCCTGCTCTATTCCTCCCTGCGCACGGCCACACGGGAAGGGACGCAGGCATCGGCCAGTGTTGCGGCCACGGCCCTGAAAAGCCGTATGGCCATAGGGATCCGCTTTGGCAAAAAGCTGGAGACCTACCACAATGTCGACCGTCTGCTGGCCAGTGTGGGCCAGGCTGCCGACATGCCGCTGGCCGTACTGGATGCCCGGGGCATGGCCCTGCATCACTGGGGGCGCTTCCCGCTTTTGCCGGACATCAGCGACCGCCTGCCGAAAACGGGAACAGAGGCTGTCCTTTCCCTGAAGGACGGGGAACTGCTGCTGGCCCCTGTCGCGGATCGGGACGAACACATCGTGGGCCATATCGCGGTCTGGATGCCTTCCCGCAATCTGGATGCCACACTCAGGGATCTTTTCCGGCAGCAGCTGCTCTTTCAGGGCGGGCTGGCACTGGCAGGGATACTGCTTTTGTCCCTCTGCCTCGGCCTGCGCCGTTCCGGAGGCATGCCCCGCAATCTGTGCATCGCCATTTTCCTGCTGCTCATGCTGGGCAATGGGGCCCTGGCCCTGCATGCCGTCAGCCGGCAATATACGCAGGGGCTCAGGAACGATGCCGCGCATACCGGCGCCATCCTGACCGAGGACCTCAACCGCCTGCTGCTGGTGGGTGTCTCCCTGGACGATACCAGCCGCCTGTCCGCCTATCTGACCCGGGCCGCCACCGCCCACGGTGACGATCTTGTCCTGGAGGTCCTGGCGCCTTCCGGCAAGGTATTCGCATCGAGCCACGCTTCCGGCCCCCTTCCCGAACTTTTGCCGCCCGGCGAGGAATTCCCCCTGCTGGAGCTGGCCTCGGCCTTTTCCGTCAGCGGGGATTCGCCGGAGCAGGGCTGGAAACTGCGGGCCACCCTCACGCGCGGTCCCTGGCTGGAGCGCCTGATCGCCAACGGGCTGGACATCCTGACTCTGGTGGCCATCTCCCTCATCTTCATGGTGGAGATGTTCCTGCTGCTCTCCCGCAGTCTGGAAGCCCGCCTGCAGGGGACGACGCAATCCCACGCTCACCGCAGCGCCCTGTTCCGCCCGCTGATGTTCGTCTTCATCCTGGCCATGGACATGACCATTTCCTTCATCCCCCTGCGCATGGCCGAACTCACCACCACGAGCATACTCCCGCGCGACGTACTGCTGGGCCTGCCCATCTCCGCAGAAATGGGCATGACCGGCCTCAGCGTGCTCATCGCCGGGACATGGATGAAGCGCAAAGGGGCCCGGCCGCCCCTCATGACGGGCATCATCTGTATGGCCCTGGGCTATCTGGCCTCCATGCTGGCCTGGACCCCCTGGCTTTTCATCGCCGCCCGGGCGCTGGTGGGACTGGGCTACGGCCTTTCCCTGCTCACTGCCCAAGCCTACACGGTGCGGGACGGCAAACTGGCCGACATGTTTGCCGGTGTCTATGCCGGATCCCTGTGCGGCAGCGCCCTGGGGGCCATGCTGGCCGAACGTCTGGGCTACGGTCCCGTTTTCGCCATCTCCGCCGTCATCCTGGCCTGTCTGGCCCTGGTGCCCCTGCGTCTGCTGCGCGGACAGGAAAAGCAGGAAGACGTCCGGGAAGAAGCCCCGGCCGCCAGACTGACGCTGCCGCAGATCCGCCGCCTGCTGGCGGACCGCCACTTCCTGGCTTTCATCCTGCTGGCTCTGCTGCCCTCGGCCCTGCTCTGCGTGGGTTTCCTCAACTACTTTTTGCCTGTCTTCCTCAAGCAGGCCGATGTGGCCCAGTCCAACATCGGACGCATCTACATGCTCAACTGCCTCATCGTCATCTACAGCGGTCCCCTTTTCGCCCGTCTGGTCGGCAACAGCCTGCACAAAGGCCCGCTCCTTTTCTGGGCCGGCATCCTCTCGGCCCTGTCCGTGGCCTGTTTCTGTTTCCTTCCTCCCCTGCCGGCTTCGGTGGCGGGCTCCATCCTGCTGGGACTGGCCACCGGTCTCAACATCCCGGCCCAGAGCGAATTCCTGCTGGAACTGGACATCGCCCGGGCCATCGGTGTGGATCAGGCCATGAGCCTGCTGGATGCCCTGCAACGCGTGGGGCAGGTCATCGGCCCGGTCTGCGTGGGGGCTGTCATGGCCATCATGAGCGTGGATGACGCCGCCCGCTGGGCAGGCATCATCCTGGTGGCCATTTCCCTTCTTTTCCTGTTGCTGGTCCGCCCGGCCCGCCATTCGGGAGGCAGGGCATGACCTCCGCCCGGGACTGGATCCGCAGCCGTTGCCCGGAGGCATTGGCTGCCTTCGAACAGGCAGGAGCGCAGACACTGGCGGACTATGCGGCAGGCTTTGGCGCGGATGCCGCCCTGCCCAGGCCGCCGCAAGCCGCTGACGACCTTGTGGAACTGGCCGCCGCGACCTGCGCCCGGCTGTATTCGCCTGATCTGGGGCAGGCCCTGCGCCGTGAACTGGAGAGCGATCTCCATGCCCTCACGGCCAACCATCACGGTGTGGATTTCCACCCGGAATTCTTCCAGGGCGACTTGCTGTTCGCCATGAGCTGCCGTCACGTCGTGCCCCTGTTCAACTGCGGCGCTGTCCCGGCCAACAACGTGGCGTATCCTCGCGGCATCCTGCTGGGATGCGGCACTCCGGAAGAGGTAAGTTTCCGCAGCCGCAAACTGCCCATCCTGCCGGGAAGGGACCGGCATGAGCTCATCAGCGTGCGCCCGGCGTTCACCGCCGCCGAGGTCACCCTGCCCTCGCAGCTTTCCGGTCACCCGGAAGAGCCGCAAGCTCTGGACCGTCTTGTCCAGGCCGTCTACCGCCATCCCCGCGTCCTGGAACAGCAGACATTCCGGGATCAGGCCAGCCTCATGAATGCCCTGCTGTGGCAGCAGGTCATCCCGAAAAGCTGTGACCTCCCGCCGCTGGTCTCGCTGGACATGCAATGGCTGTGCGGTCGCCTGATCACAGCCGATCTGGAACAACCGGACAGCCTTGTCCGGCACCTGCTCCTGCATCCGCCGCTGGCCGCTGCTATCTGGGATGCCCTCAACGGGCAACGGGCCTGCTGGACCGGGGACGCACAAGGCCTGCAGCGAGGCACCTTCCTGTTCTGGGGCGTGGACGGCAAAGGCCGGGCCCTGGCCCTGCGGCCTGCCCGCGATTTCCGCTCGCTGGTGGCTGTCCGGGATGCAGGCTGGCGCCTGCCGCTGGATGCCCGCACCCTGGGCAGGGCCCTGACGGAAGAGCGCATCCTCCCCTCGCTTTTCCTTTATTTCGCCACCGTGACGGCGGCCAGGGGCCTGCGCTGTGCCGGAGGCATCTTCCAGACCTCCTACCTGCCGCGCATGATCCGGGGCATCTGTACGGCTCTGCGGCACTGCGGTGCCGACGGACCGGCCACGCGCATCGCCGGGGCATTCCGTCCCTGTCCGCCCTGCACGGGGCTGCTGCCCCTGCGTCTGCCCTGCCCTGACGGCCCATTGCGGCAGACCGGCCGGGGAGCCGGCGCCGCGGATCTCTGGCTGGCCGGCGGCCTTTCTCCCGCCCTGTGGCAGTCACTGCGGCACAGCCGGGTCGATCATGCCCTGGCAGCCTCGCTGCCGTATCATTATGAAGACCTGTCCGCTCAGGAGATGCGACCGCCGCTGCTGGACAGCCTTTTGCAACAGGCCCCGCCCATCGGGAGCCTGCCCTTTCTTGCGCCTTTCCCCCTGGAGATGCCTCATGCCTGAACTGGAGATAAATCTGGATGCCCTGGCCCATAATCTGCGTCTTGTGCGGCGCCAGGAACAGGCCTGGGGCTTCCGTTTCCTGCCGGTGCTGAAGATGGTGGCTTCCCACCCGGACGTCGTCGATTTCCTGCGTACGCAGGGCTATGCCCGCTACGGCATCGCGGACATGACGGAGCATCTTCTGTACGGACAGGAGCCGCCTGCACGCACAGGGCGCGTCCTGATCAATCTGGCGCCCCCGGACAGGGCGGACGACGTCGTCCGCCTGTTCGAACGCAGCGCCTTTTCCTGTGAGTCGACCTTCCGGGCCCTGGATGCTGCTGCCCGTGCCGCGGGCCTGCATCACGAGGCCCTGCTCATGGTGGATATAGGCGACATGCGCGAAGGGATCCCGCAGGAAGATGCCCCCGCCCTGCTGCGGGCCGTGGCGACCGCGTCGCAGCGTGCGGCCCATGGGCCGGGCGCCCATGTGGCGGGCATCGGTGTCAATCTCGGCTGCCTGTACGGGACCTGTCCGGACGACGAGAACATGGCCCTGCTCGAAGCTCTGGCAGCCCGGGCAGGCGCCCTGCTGGGACATGCCCTACACCGGGTCAGCCTGGGCGGGAGCATCTTCTGGAACTGGTTCGCCCGCCGTCACGGGCATGGACCGCATCTGCCGCCCGGCTGCATCATGGAATTCCGCATGGGGGATCCCCTGCTGCTTGGCCGGGACATGTACCGGGACGAAGCCCTGCTGGCCGGGGACTTCCGGCAGGATATCTTCCGCCTGTCGGCCACGGTGCTGGAAGTGACGGAACGGGACATCCGTCCGCCCCGACAGAGCGTCCACAACGGACGGGGGCTGCACGCCGACTGCCCTGATCTGGGAAAACGGCTCCGGGCGCTGGTGGACTGCGGCAGCCTGCATACGGACGTCCGGGGCCTTTCCCTGGCCCGCCCGGACTGGCGGATATCCGATTTCAGCGGCAATTACGCCATCCTGGACTTGAGCGGCTGCCCGCAGGCTCCCGTGCCGGGGGAACATGTCCGGTTCATCCCGTCCTATTGGGCCGTGGCCCGTACCTGCCGTATGCCCCACATCC
>ERZ827168.4910-NODE-4910-length-11755-cov-2.783932_pt1 | contig 11755 bp, 11 predicted proteins | sample MGYA00519868_ERZ827168 | MGnify/ENA primary metagenome ERZ827168 (study PRJEB31778, sample SAMEA3449271) | human gut metagenome | biome: human gut; feature: human-associated habitat; material: faeces | place: United Kingdom | collected 2010/2012 ...
TAATTAAAAGCAGATAGTAAAAAACACCTACCAGAATCCCCCATAAATATTTATCTTTGCGTAGGATTTTTCCTGCCAGAAAGCCTCCTAAAAGGCAGGACAAAATATAAACAGCTACAATTCCTGCCGACACCGGCTTTTCCCCCAGGTCAAACTGGAACAGAAGGAATGCCAGAAACAAAAGAAACGCTCCGGTAACTGCATAGGAAAAAAGTAAAGATTTTAAAATGACTTTTACCTTCATAAAAACAGCCCTCCCATATGCAATATATGGAAGGGCTGACCTGGTTATTCGTCTTATGTCAAAGCCTGTTATTTATTTTTTCTTTTTCTTCCTTCTCTGAATAAAAATCATCTATGAAAAAATTAATTTGCAAATTATCTTTTCCATTTCCTTTAAAAATATCTTTTTTTTGTTTTAATTTTGATATATCCGATTCACATCCAAAAATATGCCCCAGCGTTTCTATGCAATCAATCACAACTACTTCACAATTAACAAAATCGTAAAAATCAAAAGCTTGCATCCTTTGAGGATTAGTTCCCAAAGGAATTGTATTCATATATTTTAGTGTATCTTCTATTCTGCATAATGCAGTTTCAATTCTTGCTCTTGAATTAAACGGCATATTCTCTTGTTTCTTTTTACTCTTTACTCTCACATCCGTTATTTTATCAAAGCACAAAAAGCCTTTATCACTCAATGTAAGCCAAAGTTCTTGTATTTTATCTGTTTTGAAATTTACGTCATATTTTTTCAATCTATTCTCACCACTGCCTCTCTATTTACAATCATCCTCTATGTAATCAAAAATTTCATTTTCTCCAAGCCTTATTTCAAAAATGGCTTCCTCTATTACTTTTATACATTCATCTGTATTATTCTTAATATCTCTTCCCCAAAAACGAATAACTGTCCAACCCATAAATAATAACTTCTTATTTACCTCATCATCACGTTTACGATTTTTAGATATTTTACTAATCCAATATTCACTATTATTACTTTTTTCGAGCCTAGGTCTTAATACTTCCCAATCTTTGCCATGAAAAAACTCTCCATCACAAAAAATTGCAATTTTATACTTAGTCAATACAATATCCGGTTTTCCCGGTAAATCCCTATAATTTTTTCTATATCGATATCCTCTATTCCATAGAGCTTTCCTTAACAACACCTCAATCTTTGTATCGTTAGATCTAATGTGCTGCATATTTTTTCGGCGTTGCTCCTTTGTCAAATCATCAGCCATAACTTATTCACCTTTAAAAATTACATCATTATGGTACTGTATAAATTCTTTACCCGGCAAAAACTTATCTGGAAGTATTATTTCCTTGCCATTATAGAAGGCAAACCATTCTCTGGTCTTTTCATCCATAACTGCATCCTTAATATATCTTGAATTTACAATCCGATAATTTTTATCTATGGTGATTAACCCTCTGTCAAATGCTTTATCATGCATGGCATTCAAACACAATCCATTGCTTGGATTTGTTCGTTCTGTCTTTATATTACTTACACTCCATGGTTTAATATGGCTTGCAATAAGTAATTCCTTATTCTTCAACCCTGTTATGCAACACGCATTGCCATATGACATAAGCACAGACATCCTGAAAAAATACTGGCCTATTCTTATTTTTGTCTGTTGCTCTTTATCAATACCTATAGGTATGTCATCTAATTTTAACTCTGGCAATAAAGTCTCAACAGATGTATGCTGCATATCCGCCAAAATATTCTGAGCTATAAAAGATAGTTCCCCAATATTATTTGCAAACTCATCATATATAACCTTGTCCAATTTGCTGGTGTGCGATAATCCTGACACATTTCTTGCCTGCAATTCTGGATCATAATGAGCAAGATTAGACATTTTATAAGCTACCGCATCTGGTGTCCTGTTTATTATACTTGCAAGATTTATTATCTCTTGGTTATTCTTTCCAATCTTAGAAAATGGAACTCTTGTATAAAGATCCATTGCTAAAATCGTTTCTTCTCTTGTCCAATTTCTTCTTGCCACACTATCACCACCTTTACACATATTATATATCGTCCTGACTCATTTGTGTATAAATATCATAATTGCATTTGCTGCTTAACGCAGCATATATAAATAAAACTTGCATTTTTGCAGCAAATATTATATAATCAGTATGAAGGAGAATGTCATGAATAATCCAGGACAATATTTGAAATCCATCCGTAAAAAACTCGGATTAGGTGTAAAAGCTGTTTATATGCAGACTGGTGTAGGCGACTCCACAATACGCCGCATAGAAGAAGGTACAACCAAGTTTCCACCTGCTGCACAATTAAAAGCTCTTGCGAATTTTTACAATATAAATTTAATTGAACTTTATAAGGCATATGGATATTTGGATGAAACAGATGATTGTTTTGAAAATACAGAATTTTTAGACGAGGAATCACATTCTTCAATACAAGGACTAATAAATCTATTAGCAGAAAAGAGGGCATTATAATGATATATAGATTAGGTGAATTATTTTGTGGTCCCGGCGGAATCGGCTGGGGAGCTACCAACGCAGACATAGGAGATGCTAATTATCGAATTGTCCATCAATGGGCTAATGATTATGACGAATCAACCTGTGAAACTTACCGTCACAATATCTGTCCTAATGCACCTGAAACTGTTTATCATGGAGATATTAGAACTTTCGATATGTCACAATTAGCTCCTATTGATGCACTTGCCTTTGGTTTTCCCTGCAATGATTATAGCGTTGTTGGTGAACAAAAAGGAATGAACGGAACTTTTGGCCCACTTTATTCTTATGGTGTTAAAGCATTAAAACTATTTAAACCTATGTGGTTTTTAGCTGAAAATGTTGGAGGATTAAGAAGCGCTAACGAAGGAAAAGCACTTAACAAAATTTTAGATGAGCTTCAAGGTGCCGGTTATACCATTACTCCACATCTTTATAAATTTGAAGATTATGGTATCCCACAAGCTAGACATCGTTTAATCATTGTTGGTATCAGAAACGACATAAATGTAGAATTTAAAGTTCCATCTCCTGCGCCTTATGCAGAAATAGATAATACCTGCAGAAATGCTATTGAAAATCCGCCTATTCCTAAGGATGCATTTAATAATGAATTAACCAAACAATCCTCTCAAGTAGTAGAACGATTAAAGCATATAAAACCAGGTCAGAATGCGTTCACGGCTGACTTACCAAAAGAATTGCAACTCAATATAAAAGGAGCTCGAATAAGTCAAATATACAAAAGACTTGATCCTACTAAACCATCTTATACTGTAACAGGAAGTGGTGGCGGTGGCACACATATTTACCACTGGTCTGAACCTCGTGCTTTAACAAATCGTGAACGAGCTAGATTACAAACTTTTCCTGATACTTATAAATTTATAGGTACCAAAGAAAATGTGCGTAAGCAAATTGGAATGGCTGTACCTTGTAGAGGCGCAAAAATAATTTTTGAATCAATTCTTAAATGCTTTGCTGGCATTCCTTATGAATATATTGAAGCAAATATTAATGAATAAGAGAAGCGAAAGTGGTAAGTCACTATGTGATACTTACCACTCCTTTTTATATATAGGTATTTATACATTCCAATAGTCTTTCATTTGCCTCGTCTAATGTGTATCCCTTCATCTGTACTTCCCATAACAATTGCATTGCCCTTGCTTCCACATGATGGCTTTCATATAAGTCAAACATATCCATAGTATTTTGAGCTTTCTTTTTCTCGCTACTAGTTAAACCCGAGCATATATTAATAATTGCTCCTCTGTTTTCAAAAAAATGGTCTACATCATCATAATACGGATGTACAATTGTAAATGTACACTTATTGTAATAGGCATTTTTTGAACCTATTGTATTCTTCTTCCCTTTTTTGGAAGAACTATTACAAAACTGACAAGACATTGCAAGATTTTTTGTTGTATATTCAAACTCTGGATATAAGTGTCTCGGAGCAATATGTTCTATTTCTTCTCGTGATGTCCCTCCTAGCTTTAGTCCACAATATACACATTTTTCATCCTGCCATAACAACAATTGTCTTTTGATACTTTCCTTTATTGCCTTATTTATCTTTTTTCCAGAATCCCAATCTTCATATCGTGGAATTCCAAGTCCTCGTATATAATTCTTATGTTCTTTAGAATATTTAACATGGTAATTCAGATTCAGCATTTCTTATGTACTCCTTTGCTTCGTCAATAATTTGGTTCAAAGGATCTTTCTCATCCAAAATGTATTTAGACAATTTATCATACAAAAATCGAATACGATCTAACTTTTCTTTTTCGTTATTACTTATAGTATATAATAACTCTCGTACATCCATATCAAAATAATAATTTCTAAATGTCCTCACACCAAAGATGTTATAAAGTATATTTTCAGCTGACCATGCATATGTGCTATAATCCAGCGTTAAAAATTGTTTTCCTTCTTCATCTACATTTACCGTAATCAATGAAGAACTATCAGGATTCAAATCAGAAACCATATAATGCGAATGAGAAGCTATAATAAAATGGCAAGAACTATATTCAGAAAAAACTTTTTTCAGGAAACTAATATACTTAATCTGCCAATTAGGATGCAAACTGATTTCCGGTTCATCAATTAGAATTATAGAATTTTGGTTTATACTATTAAAGATATTGGCAAACGAATATAGTATATGTTTTTCTCCAGAACTAGATTCATCAAATGAATACCTTTTTCCCTTCTTGTAAAGATTTAGCGTCATATTCTTAAACACTTTCAGATTAGATAATTCCTTGAAACACCTATAAACACTGACTATTTCGTTTATTTCTTTCTTTGATGTATTTACATCAAAAGATACTCCAAAAATTATTTTTCCTTTGTTGTCTATAAATGAGTTGTTATTTTTAATACCTCTAATAAAATCTGATAATTCCTGATATGTTTCGTCAGTATATCGTTTTACCGCATCAGCTCTATAATCTTCTTGTCCTATTATTTTCTCACCATACTTTTTTAGCCTTTTATTCAAATCTTCCGCAAAGAAATCAGCTTTTGACATTTCGCAGTTAATACTTATCTTAGCATCAATACACAAAAATTCTGAAAGTCTATTAATAAAATCCCATATTTTCCCATTAACTGCCAAATTCAAAAAGGAATCTGCCATTTTATTATTCATTGAACTAGTCCATGATGCATTAGATGTCATTCTCACACCCAAATACTCATATATACTCTCTTCTATAGAATTTAACTGTTTGAAAGGAAATTTATCATTTAACATAAATGACACAGCAAGAGCTTTTGCCGGCAATATGGACTTATCATATTTTTCTAGTAACACACCGTTTTCATGTATGAAAATTTGTCTATTTAAAATTTGTAATTGTATCCTTTTTTCATTAATAAAATATACAAGTTCATACATAGAATATTTCATTTGACCTAAAGCATTTGAACTTTCAACTGCATTAAATATTTCTGCTAATATTTTCAATATAAAGCTTTTACCAGAACCATTTGCCCCAATGATTACTGATGTTATAGGCTCATCATTTTTTTCTTTCAATTCATCGGAGAAAAATTTTATATTACAATGTTCTTTATCGTCATCTCGTACCAATAATGAAATAAGTCTGAAACCATCCATCTCTATCCCATCTATTTTTTGGATTTTCCCTTTTTCCCCCGAAATATTATTTTCGTTTAATTTATTAACATCTGTACCAGAAATAAATTCAATTTTTATGTTCCTATCATCATATATGCTAACAACAACATAATCTCCCTCTTTTGCATTATTAAACTCATACCAGTCATACAATACTTTTAAAGACCCATTGCCTTCAAACTGCTTTGCAAAATCCCTTTTACTTTGAGATCCTGCAGCCTTCAATTCATATACCTGTCCATTATCAGTTGTACATTTATACACCTCACCTTTTCTAATATTATATTCATACGCATAACTAGCTGGTATCGCAATATATGATTCTTTCTTACGAATTTTCCTTGTTTTTGTCTTTCGTCTCTCTCCCCAATGAATATGTGCATCTTTTATTTGAACAAAATACTTTCCTAATAGCATTATTTTCTCCATTCTGTAAAAATCATTTATTCGTCCAAAAGTTCATAATATACCGTATTTTCTGGCAATCTAATATTTGGAATCCATAAAAATTTTCCACCCCATCCCTTTTTTCCAGTAACTTGATACATTGTCAACACAATTTTAGATGGAAACTCTTCTCCAAGTTTCCAATCATTAGGAGAAAGTAATGCTCCCGTACCTTGTGCTACATCTCTGTTTCTACGAACTATTAGAATCCCTTGTCCAGCAGGCTGTTCTGCAAGCATAGTATCAATAACTGATGTAAATGCTGACAGCTTAAAGTCTTGGCTTGGAATTATATGATTTAGGATTTCTTTTATTACTCGTAAGCTCACCTGATAATAAGCCTCGCTACTGTCAAATGGTTCCAACATTTTTGATATATCTTCTATTGAATCATTATCCGGATAAAAAGGATAATAGTTAGTGCCTCCCGAAATCATTTCAACATGATCATTATCAAGGACATTTTTTCGTGTAGGATTTAAACCATTCGGATAATATATCTTGATATCCTCAATTCCACGCTCTACCTGTGCAATGATAGAATTATTAGTAGCATTTATATCTGAAAATAATTTGTACAAATGCTCATCTATAAAGACTTGCATCATTCCAGGATCACGGTCATACCCAAACATACGGCTATGCTGCCACATTGTATCTGCCTGTGGTTTCTTACTTGTTCTCGTATAATAAATTGTCTGCAATCCCGGAAACGTTACTCCACGTCCTAATGTATTTCCTCCGATGACAAAATTACATCCCATCGCATATTCATCGCTATCTATATCCGTTTTACCGTTCATAACCAGAACCTTGATTTCCTTCTTATCCAAAAGTTCGTATGCCTTTTGAATAAAAACATCTAAACTGACTTTTTCTGTCTTTGAAGGTGATATATTTTCATATTCCTGTTTTATATCTTCTGTAAAATCATCATTCCTATGTTCTATGCACCAAGCCAACTCATGCGTAATATCATCCGCATACTTCTGATGAATCGATTGGCGTACACTTGGATGAATCAGACAGTTAGATACTTTTTTACCCGATGCAAGAATCTGCGCTGAAACTGCAATATGTCTTAAAACAACAGCCTTAGCCGGATTTTCAACTTCATCCAGATATTTTATACTACTACCTTTTCCCGACACTGGGAAAAAGAAATCTCCTCCCAAATAAGTTTCTCCTGGTTGAAAATAATATGTAAAATATGGATGCCATCCGGAAGCCATTGTCTGTAACAGGATAGCCTGTGGCGTTCCAGTCACCTGTAAATATATACTGCTGGATGAACCATTTTTTATCGAGTCCAAATATTTATTGATAGATGACTGCTTATCTCTATTTACTAATGTGTTTAATGACGCCGCATCTGCTTCATCATCTACTATAAAAAGTGGATTGCCTTTCATAAATCCAGTTGAATTAAATATATTAGCCCACAGTTTAAGCATTCTTACATTCTTTTTCAACACAACTATAGTAGGTAGCAATAAACTGTTATCAGTAAATACTCTTGCATCATTTTCTCCACAAATGCAATATCCTTCTAAATCGGCCTTTACTCTGTCGAGTGTCTGTTGTTGCAACACAACATTATCTGTTGTTAAAAGTAGAAAAACAGGAAATCCTAAATCTGTTGCTTTTGAAATAATGCCAAACATCTGACCTGTTTTTCCAGACTGAACATTACCAAATAAAAGTCCAACCTCGTGGCTCGTGAACGAAAAATTTTTAATGTATTTATCTCCTACTTCTTCCGCCGTTTTGAATATAGACTCCGCCAGTTTTTCATTGCCTCGTGCAATAATCTTATTCAAGTAAGTTTTTAAATACTGCACTTTTATTCATCCCCTTCCTCTGTGACATCAGTTGGTTTGAAAGAAAGCATCCACACATCCAAAGGATTTCCCTCTTCATCCATTGCGGTCTGACCGGTTTTCTTTAGATATAAATTTTCGCACCCATACTCCTTCAACATCTCGCGTGTTATCATGCCTGTACGATCGATATCTGCCTGAGTATCATTAACAGGATTAACCAAACCAGCTGCTGCAAGACGACCTTTCAACCATCTTCCCATAATAAGTTCATCTCCAACAGCGCTGAACTGTTTGTTTCCGTCGCTTGTCGTATGAGCCTTAAACCAATATCCATCATCAGTTACAATGTAGAATGGTACATTTTTTTCTGGATACCCTTCCAAATGTGTTATTTCCTTAGCAACTGTTAACTGCGTCTCATACCAATCTCTTGATTTTCTCTTACTTCGTGGTGCTGCATAACACACATTTACATTTGACTTTGTATAATGTTTTCCGTCATCCATATGTCTCTCATTATACGATGGTACTTTAAGTGGTAAAAGAAAAGACGCATATGAAGCACACCTTTTATAAAATTCCACATTCGTAGTAGGTACTTCTGTTACAAGATCAATACCTGATAAAGCTGTATTTGTTTCCTGTATAAGAGGTACATCAACTATATCCTTAATATTAGCAGATATATTAGCTGCTTTTAATTTATTAACATGCTCTGCAATTTCTAATACTTCCTGTTCACTATCTGTAATAGCTGAAAGTTCATACTGCCTCCGATTATTCGCTTCTAGTTTTAATACTCCCAAATTTGCAGAACCTATAATTGCAGAAAAGGGTATTCCATTTTTATAAAACACATAGACTTTACCATGATACTTAAATGTTTTTATAAGGCGAATTTCACCTTTGCCACTCTCCTGCCATTTCTGATTTAATCTAAGTGCTGTATGATAAGATCCTTCTGGCATTCCCTCAATATAGTACATTCCAATATTGAGGCTTATTTCACTTATTCCGTTCTTTTTGATCAGCTCGTTTAGTTCCTCCAATGAAGCTCTCGATACATAACCAACAGCAATATCGATCCTATCTGCTTTTTCTGCTTGTAAATTGAATGCATCAATAATTGTTTCTTCTTCGTCACCGACTGATAATGGTAAAATATTTGAATATAATAATTTCATGGGCAACCTCCCAAAGTATAAAATGGTTTACTTTTATTTCCACATTTCATCAATTTTATCTTATCATAAGAGCATATATTACTAAAGAGGTGTAATCAAAAAAAGCGTCGGTCAATAACACTCCCCTGTACCAACCGCCATCAATTATGATTTTGCTATCTTCCAATATTTCCTGTTTTCTTATCTTGCGCTACTTGCTTCGCCTGTTTTATCTTTTCTCTCACCGAAGCCTTTTCCAGTTTTCTCTCCTGTGCCTTTTCTTTCAGATACTGCTCCGCTGATTCCAGATACTCTGCCAGTAGTCCCGTTTTATCTTCTGTGATAGGATTGATGTCTACAACAATTCCAGCAATCGTGAATCCATCCTCATGCAGTATATTAAAAAAATCATCTTCCCTGATTGTTCCTTTATAGTCCACCACCACATCCAAGTCTGAACCGTTTTTCTCAATTCCCCTGCTTCTGCTGCCGGATATAATCACATTCTCCACCTGTGCATCCAGATTATTTTCTAAAATCTTTGCCTGCACATAATACGATACCATATCTTCAATCTCTCCGGCACTCATCCCGTCTACTTCGTGAAACTGCTCCGTTGTTTTCTTTCTGAAATCTGAAATCACACTTACAGCAAGCTGATCTTCTTTTTCACTAAGCTCCGCCCAGAGATTACCAATCACATTCCGAAGGTTATGGTTATCATTTTCCATAAGCTCATAATGCATCTCTCGGCAGCTCAATAGTGAAGTTAGTTTCTCTATTCTGTAGTGATAGGTTCTGTTCTGCACTTCATCCAACAGCTTTTCTTCTAGCTTGAATGCTTCACTTCCTGAAATTCGATCCCAGATATCATCCTTTTCTGACCGGATTACCAGACCATATTCTTCATCATGCCTCTGCTGTACCATATGAATCCTGTCTTCTGTTCCTTCTATCCTGCATGTAAAATCAAATTCGTTATATCCGGATTCCCAGTAATATCCTGCCTGGGTAAGTCTGATATCCGTCACCTCTGCTGCAGTTATACCTATCTTCTCCTCTGTATTTTCCTTTATAATTCTGTCTTCCATCTTGTTCTCCTTTTCTTAAATAGACGGCGCACTAAAGCCGCAATCGTTGTTGCTTCGCAAGTTAGCAAGCAGTGCCCCCGTACGTACACGGGCGCGTTTTGCTTGTTGGAGGCACACCCCCAATCCCCTTAGAATGTCATCTTCGATGCCAAGCTGCGCCCTCACTTTGTGAGTGCTGATACATTCCTGCTCTGCCGGAATATAAAAAAAGAGGGCAACCTCCAATTTATATTTTTGATGATTGCCCGCATGCTTATCTCTCCTGCTGCCGTTTCTTTTTCATGTCTTCCTCTACGTCCCAGCTCTGCTGAGTAGCATAGAAGGATTCCACATTTTGCTTCGCTATCTGATAATCCCGCATCTCTTTTTTTATTTTCTTGTATTCACTGTAAGCTACCTTTTTCTCTGAAAGCAGTCTTGCAAATTCCTCATTCAGATCCTTTACCTTCGGAATTTTTCCATCCGGCAGTTTTGAAAATGCTTCCTTTGCCGCCTTGTGAAGAGTGATTTCATCCCGGTGTGCCTCGTAAAATTTCTTACTGTACCCTGATTTTCGATAGGCAATGTAAGTTTCTCTGGTCTTGGCATAATTGATAATGTGAGTCTTGATCACTTTATTTGCTGCCATCTTCTCCTCTGCATCTTTGATGCTTTTCATCAGTTCATGGTATTTTGCAGAACTCCCGTCCACCAATGCATCCAGCGTTTTCTTATCGTGAATATCATGCTGCTGTAAAAACAGAATAGATTCCGCAAACTGTTTCACATTATATTTTTTCGCCCACTGGACATAGCCGCCGTTCTTTCCCTGTGCCATTTTTTCCTGAATATCAACTACCAGATCAAACTTGCGCTTTTCCGGTTTTGCTTCTTTCCGTTCCGGTACTTTTTCATTTTTTTCAGGAGGCTCTTTCTCTCCGGCAATCACTTTTTTCAGATTTTCTTCTGTAAAATCCTCTCCAAGTGAACGGAACCGGATGAAACGTTTCTGCTCTTTCCCACAGACTGCGGTATGCTTACAACGCTTGATCTCATATCTTTCTGCCTGTAGAAGTTTCAGAAGTTCTTCAAAATCTGCCGGCTTCTGATCCAGGCATTTCAGAATATCTTCCCGGATGACATCCCTTATGCTCACACGTTCCGGGTACTTTGTTCTCCGCTGTCTCTCACTCGGCTTTACCTTTGGAATAACAGAAAGTCCATGCTCCAGACAGATAATGTCGCTTAGTCTCTGCAATGCTATTCCGGAAAACCAGAAATCCCGGAACTTCCGGTCACACTCCAGATTGGTGGAATTGAATATGATGTGGTTATGAATATGTGCCCGGTCCACATGGGTTGCCACAATAAATGCGTGCTTTCCTTTTGTGAATCTCATGACGGTTTCATATCCGACTTCATTTGCTTCCTCGGGATTGTGTTTGTCAAGATGATTTCTGTAACTTTTCTAAATTAAACGATTTGTCCGTAAAGAAGCCGCCCAAAACCTCGTGTTTGCATATATCCTGAAACACCGTATTCAAAGGCTTTTTGGCACTTTCGGACTGC
>ERZ827168.4911-NODE-4911-length-11753-cov-32.327150_pt1 | contig 11753 bp, 7 predicted proteins | sample MGYA00519868_ERZ827168 | MGnify/ENA primary metagenome ERZ827168 (study PRJEB31778, sample SAMEA3449271) | human gut metagenome | biome: human gut; feature: human-associated habitat; material: faeces | place: United Kingdom | collected 2010/2012 ...
TCAGGTTGACCTCCTGCTCCTTTACCGCCTGAGCCTTCTCCAGAATGGCCTTGTTGATCTCCAACTGGGTCATGGAGGCATCCAGCAGCTCCTGAATTTGGGCAATCTTCCGGGTCAGCTCTTTGTACTTGTCGCTGTCGTAGGTGCGCTCCGGGTCGATGTACTCCGGCAGATCGCAGAACCGGAAGGAAATGCTCACCGTGCCGGAAATGGGTGCACCCTCAACAGGCTGCTCTGTGCTGTCCGGTGTAAATGTCTCTGTTATCAGCAGGCCGCGGCTGGTGGGCATACCGCCCATCTTATCCTTGTCCCGGGACACCAATACCAGATAGGTGCTCACTGTCGGGGTCTTATCCATAGGTGTGGCCCGGTTTATCTCCGTACCATGCAGGAGGTTCCGCAGCACTTTATCGCTCAGAGGCTCGTCGGTCAGCCAGTAGTAGTAAATGGGCTTATCCTTGCTGTTGCCCGAGCCCTCGGCCATAGGCGTCACCAGTCCGGGCTCCACGGCCTTCTCGGGGTCGTACCCGCCGGCGCCGTCCAGCCGGCTGATCTCCGCTTGCAGCTCCGCCTCCAGCTTCGTTTTTTCCGCCTCCAGCGTCTCCTTGTTCTTCGCCTTCTTCAGCAGCTCCAGCTCGTTTTTCATGACCTCCAGGTTCTCCGTCTGCCGGTCATAGTCGATCTTGGCGCGCTCCACGGTGGCCTGTGTCAGGGTGGAGTCATAGCTCACCAGCACCGTGCCCTTCTTGACGCTGTCGCCCTCCTTGACCCACACCTTCTTCACCGTCTGGCTCTGGGAGATGTAGATCTTCTGCAATTTGTCCGTGGTCACCATGCCGCTGGTGTTGGAGGTGTCCCCCCAGTAGTCGGTCATGGCGCACTCGTTGACGGCGTATACGTTCACGTCGCCCCGCTGGGCGTTCCGGGCGATGGTCAGTCCGCCCCACACCGCGCCGCACACGCCCACCACGCAGGCGGCGGCGATAATGCCCTTTTTCAGCTTCTTGCTCATGCGCGGCTTCTCGCCGTCGGGGCGCTTTTCGCCGATATGCAGCTTTTCCCGCAGCGTCAGCTTCTCACTCATAGTCGTCACCTCCCGACAGTACGCCGTCCCGAATGGTCATGACCTTGGCGGCGTGGTTGGCGATGGAATGGTCGTGGGTGATCATGATGATGGTGGAGCCGCTGTCATGCAGCTGCTGAAACAGCTCCATCACCGCCGCGCCGCTGGCACTGTCCAGCGCGCCGGTGGGCTCGTCGGCCAGCAGCAGCTTCGGCTTGCCCACGATGGCCCGTGCGATGGCCACCCGCTGGCACTGTCCGCCGGACAGCTGGTCCGGCCGGTGCTCCACCCGGTCGGAAAGCCCCACTGTCTCCAGCGCGGCCCGGGCCCGTTCCAGCCGTTCCGCCTTCTTCACCCCGCCGTACAGCAGGGGCAGCGCCACGTTTTCCAGCGCCGTCAGCTTCGGCAGCAGGTTGAAGCTCTGGAACACGAAGCCCAGCTCCTTGTTCCGCACCTCCGCCAGCTGCTTGTTGTTGCAGGTGGTCACGTCCCGTCCGCCCAGCAGATAGCTGCCGCTGGTGGGCACGTCCAGACACCCGATCAGGTTCATCAGCGTGGTCTTGCCGCTGCCGGAGGGACCCATGATAGCCAGGTATTCCCCCTCCTCCACGTCAAGGTTCACGTTTTTCAGGATATGTGCCACGGACTTTCCCATGGGGTAGTCCTTGCATATATCGCGCATTTCCAAAATCATGCTCAGCCCTCCATCGGCGGAATGACCGCTGACGCGGAGGCGGCCTCGCCGCCGGGAATCACGGCTGCGGTGCTGCCGTCGTCCGTGACGGTGTCGTTCTCAGCGGGCATATCGCCGCCGTCCATGCCGTCCATGGGCACGTTTTCGTCGATTTTTTCACCGCCGCCCTCGGGGTATACCTCGCCGCCGCTGGCGCCGGGGTCAAAGGTGGCGTCGTCATAGGTGATGCACGCCATGCCCGCCTTCAGGCTGTCGTCGGGATAGGCGATGTAGTCCTCCGCCGTCAGGCCGTCCGTCACGGGATAGGTGTCCGTCTCCGTGTTGTACTCGCCAAGGGTGACGCTCCGCTTTTCCAGCTTGCCCTTGCTGTTCTGAGCCCACACCCAGGGCTTGCCCTCGGCGTCGTTGATGAAGTAGCTGGGCAGGTTGATCAGGCTCTCGTCCTGGGTGTCCTCCTGACCGTAGTCCGGCTCTATGTACACGTGCTGGCCCATCAGCAGGCCCTCGCCGTCGCCCTCCAGCGTCACATAGAAGGGGTACTTGCTGGACATGGCCGTGTCGCTGTCGCCGTAGTCGCTGCGGCTCTGCTGGGCGTTGTTCCAGTCGATGGAGCTGATGCTGCCCTTCCAGGTCTGGTCGCTGACCCGGGAACGGATGACCACCGCCGTGCCCTCGGTCAGCACGCTGGCGTTGTTTTCATTCACATAGCCCTTGATGCGGAAGCCGCCCGTCTCCACGATGGTCATGAACGGCAGGGCGTTGCCGGAGTTGTCCGTGCCGCCGTCCGGGTTCAGGGACTGCACCTCGCCGTCCACCGGGGACTTGACGGTGCTGTCGGCGGTGTTGGCCTTCAGCTTCTCAATGTCCTTTTTCTTGGTGGCGATGTTGGCCTTCGTCTCCAGCACCTTCACGTTCTGCTCCCGCAGGTCCAGGGCGTACTGCCGCTTGGTGGCGTCGTCATAGGTGCTGTCCATCAGCTTCTGTATACGCTCCAGCTCCGCCTGCTGGTCCTCCAGCGTGGCGTTCAGCTGCTCCAGCTCCAGCTGGGCCATCTCCAGGTCGGTGCGGATCTGGCTGAGGTCATAGGTCAGCAGCACGTCGCCCTTTTTCACGCTGTCGCCCACCTTCACCTTGATGGTGTCGATGGTCATGGCGTCGTTTTTCTTGATGGTCGTCTCGCCCAGCGGGCTGACGATGCCTGCGAACCGGTCCGCCAGACCTACGGACCCCAGCCCGCAGATCATAGACACCGACTGCACGGAGGCCTCGCCCTCCGCTGCGCCGCAGCCGGACACACAGCCCAGCAGCATCACCAGCGCCAGTACAAAAGCCGCTTTTTTCATGTCGTGTTCTCCTTTTTCCTTCCCGCGCGCCCGCGGGATGATTTGCCTATTTACTTAGACGGCAGAAATTGTCATTCCGTTCCGCCGCTGCCCCCGACAATATCATATCATGCGCCTGGCCCTCAAAATGTGAATAAATCGTGAACACACGCTTAAGACCTTACTAAGGTTCCGTATCAAAACGGTGGCAAAACGCCCCGCGGAATATTGACAGCGTGCGGGGGAGTGTCCTATTATTATGGTGTGCCGTGTCCATCCCGGACATCTTACCGGTGTACGGGCGCCTTTCGGCGGATACGGCCCGCGTACGATACCACCGGCAGGAGGTTTTGCCATGAACAAAAAACGTATCCGCCAGATGGACCTGGCCCTGCGCCGCCGCCTTTCCGACCGTCCCGCCGCGGACTATTTTGCCCCCGGGAACGCCTTGCTCCGCGCCATTGAGACCGAGGGCTATATGCAGCGCTTCACCGGGCTGTTCAGCGGCGCGCGCCTCCGCTGCGCCGACGTGCTGGCCCTCTGCCGCCCGGAGCTGGAGACGCTGTGCCCCGGCGAACCGTCCGAGGGCTGGCTGGCCTATGCCTACGACTATGCCCGCCGCCTGCTCTACCCGGAAAAGACCGATGCGGAGCCCTTCGCCCCCGGTGCGGTGTTCCTGCTGTCGGTGCTGCAGGTGCTGTTTGCCGCCGAGGCGGAGCTGCTGCCCCACGACCCGGCCTGGACCTTCGATTTCCTGACCGATGATGAGCTGGCCGGCAGTCCCTGTGCCCCGTCTTATCAGCGCTTCCTGCGCCTGTGGAGGCGGGAGTTCGTCTATGAGCTGATGCGTTTGGGCCTGGAGGTCACGCCCTACCGCACCCTTGAGCATATCGCCGGCGTCCACCACCTCGCCGTCACCGCCGCCCGCGCCCTGCGGAAAAGCGGCGTGGCCGTGGACGTGGCCCTGGTCTCCGGCGCCGCCGCCGGCCACGATCTGGGCAAGTTCGGCTGCCGCCCCGGCGAGCGCGTGCCCTACCTGCACTATTTCTACACCGACCAGTGGTTCCGCCGCCGCCGGATGACCGATATCGGCCACGTGGCCGCCAACCACTCCGTCTGGGACCTGGAGCCCGACTACCTCTCCGTGGAGGCGCTGCTGCTGATCTACGCCGACTTCCGCGTCAAGCAGCTCCACGATGCGCAGGGCCGGGAGATCACGCGTATCTCCACCCTGGCTCAGGCCTTTCAGGTGATCCTGGATAAGCTGGATGACGTGGACGGCGAGAAGCAGAAGCGCTATACCCGGGTCTACGCCCGGCTGGAGGACTTTGAGCAGTTCATGGTCAGCCGCGGCGTGGATGTCACCATGTCCGGCGGCGATACGCCCCCGCTGCCGGAGAAGCACACCGCCCTTATGACCGACGACGAGGCCCTCCGCGCCCTGACGCTCCGCTGCGTGGGCCACAATATGGAGCTGATGCACCGCCTCACCGATCAGCGCAGCTTCGCCCGTCTGCTGGAGGAGGCCCGCGGCGAGACGGATTGGCGCCGTCTCCGCGCCTATCTGGCGGTGATGGAGTCCTACTCCCTCTATCTGCATATCCCACAGAAGGTCCAGACCCTGACGTTCCTCTACGAGCTGCTGATGCACCGCGAGGGCGATATCCGCCGTCAGGCGGCGGCGCTGCTGGGCGAGATCATCGCCGGCTTCCACGCCGGCTACGCCAAGGAGCGCCCCGCCGACATCCGCCCGGACCCCCGGGCCATCACCGACGTGGACCAGTGGAGGCTCTATCTGGACAAGATACTGTATCCCGACCATAAGCTCATGCCCCAGCACCGCCGCTGGATCGGCTATACCCTGAAATTCGCCGTCGGCTCCCTGCTGAGCCACTGCCCCGGCCGGGAGGAGCGCTTCCTGGCCCCGGTGTTCGCCTACTACCGCAGGCCGGAGGATCTGGACGACTACACCGCCTTCCAGCTGCTGGATACCGCCGCCGCTCTGCCGGATACGGCCTATACGGCCAGCCGCGCACGGCAGATGACGGACTTTGCCGCCGCCCTGTCCCTGCGTAAGGACCTGACCATCCGCATGGCCGCCGTGCTGCTGCTGGACCGTCTCGCCCGCCTGTACACGGAGGACGGCCGCGCGCTGGAGGCCGTGACCGCCGTCCCCGACGGCGACAGCGGCACCCTGCGTTATCTCAAGCAGGATGTGCTCTCTCAGGGCGCGCCCCTTCTTCTGCCGGAGGACGTGGTCTCCGAGATCTTCCTGGACAACCTGAAGACCGCCACGCCGTGGATCACCAAGCAGGGCAACCTGCGCCTGCTGACGGACTTTGCCCGCAGCGGCAAAAGCCCCGCCCTCCATATCGCCACCCACCTGTCCAATCTCATCAAGGTCAGCGACCGCGTCACCGTCCGCCACAGCGCCGGCAACGCCCTGCTGGCCCTGGCGCCCCGCCTGACGGCCGACCAGCGCAACGAGGTGGCGGTGGAGCTGTGCCGCGGCCTGGAGCTGGGCCAGCAGGAGTTCACCAAGTATATCCCCGACTACCTGGGCCGTTTTGCCCTGTGGCTGCCCCCGGCGGAGCTGGATGAGGTGCTGGACGACCTTCGCGTGAACCTCAGCTCCTCCGACAGCCGCGTTACCGCCTCCGTGCTGGATACCGTGGGCGTCATCTATGAGGCGTACGATGCCTATCGCTCCCGCTTCCCGGAGACGGACGACGCCTACCGCCGCCGCCGTGAACGGCTGCTGGGCCTGCTGATGCGGGGCCTCAGCGGCATTGACGGCGCCACCCGGCAGGAGGCCCTGTTCGTGTTGGGCCGCCGGGTCTTCGGCTCCGGAGAGCTGGGCCGCCACGAAAAGCGCCGCGCCTTTATGCTCACCCAGCGCAAGCTGCTCTCCGCCCAGGACGAATTCCCCGGCGAGGGCCTGACGTTCTACTACCGGGCCGCCATGCTGGGCAAGCTCTACCGCTTCATCACCGAGGAGCGCCTGTTCCACAAGGGCTTTGACTTCGGCGCGCCCCGCCCCGTGGCCTTCTTCCCCGGCACCTTCGACCCCTTCACCCTGTCCCACAAGGGCATCGTCCGGGCCATCCGCGACCAGGGCTTCGAGGTCCTGCTGGCCATTGACGAGTTCTCCTGGTCCAAAAAGACCCAGCCCTACCGCCTGCGCCGGCGCATCGCCGCCATGGCCGTGGCCGACGTGTTCCACGTCAGCATTTTCCCGGAGGACTTCCCGGTGAACATCGCCAACCCGGAGAACCTCCACGAGCTGCGCGCCGCCTTCCCGGGCCGCAGCGTGTCCATCGTGGTGGGCAGCGACGTGGTGCTCCACGCCTCGTCCTACAAAAAGCCCGTCACGCCGGACTCCATCCACACCTTCGACCACGTGGTCTTCCGCCGCACCGAGCCGGACGCTGAGCCGGCGGATTACAGCTGCATCACCGGCAAGGTGCTGGAGCTGACGCTCCCGCCCCAGCTGGAGGAGATCAGCTCCACCCGCATCCGCGAGGCGGTGGATGCCAACCGCGACATCTCCAACCTCATCGATCCCACGGTGCAGGAGTTCATCTATCGCCGCGGCCTGTACCTCCGCGAGCCCCAGGACAAGCCCGTTCTCCGCACCGAGGACCTGAGCTTCCTGCCCGCCTCGCCGGAGACGGCGGAGAAATTCCTCCGCACCATGCTCTCCGTGCCCACCGCCGCGGCGCTGCGGACGCAGATCGAGAGCCGCGGCGACGACGTGATGGTCTGCCGGGACACCGACGGCACCATTCTGGGCGCGGCCAGCTACGCCTGCCTGGACTCCGCCCGTCTCTTCGCCCGCCTGGGCGACCCGGCCCTCTCCGGTCTGGTCCGCCAGAATGCCGGCGGCCGCACCCTGCTCATCAGCGGGCTGTTCGTGCCCCGGGGCGAGCGCCAGAGCGACCTCTGCCAGCTGCTCATCACCGAGGTGCTGACCCTGGCTCTCAGCCGTGAGTTCACCTATGCCCTCTACCTTCCCCTGGAGGGTGCCGTCTCCGGCTACGGCCGCCAGCTGCTGACGCTCCAGGGCTTCGTCCCGGCTGGTGACAGCACGGACGCCCTGGCCGTGGATATGCGCTGCCCCATCGTCCTCAGCCGCAACGTGGACACCGCGGTGAAGGCGCCCTTCAGCTCCTCGCCCCGGGTGCTTGCCGCCATCGCCGCCGCCCACCGCCGCCTGCAGGCGGCGCTGACAAAGCTGCAGCCCGGATCTCTGGTGCTCAGCCTGTCCGCCGGCGTCATCTACCACCGGCTGCTCCAGCGTATCACCGGCCGCAACGGCGTCCCCGCGGAGCCCACCACGCCCCGCGTCCTCGGCCCGGATATCTGCGTCCCCTACGGCAAGATCCTCCGCGGCGTGGCCGTGCCCAACACCGTCACCAAGACCCTGCGTACCGACAAGGTCTACGAGCCGGACCTCAGCACCTATTCCATCGAAGCCTACCCCGACTACTCGCCCCTGCCCGACCAGGTCCGCACCATCCACGCCTTTGCCCGCCCCGTCATTCTCGTGGACGATATGCTCCACGACGGCAAGCGCATCCGCCGCCTGGCCCCGCTGCTCGCCGAGACGAACACCCCCGTGGATCAGGTGCTGGTGGGCTACCTCACCGGCATGGGCCGCGACCTCATGGAGCAGCTGGGCTACGACGTGGACGCCATCTACTACCTGCCCAACCTGCGCCTGCGCTTCGTCGAGTCCACGCTCTATCCCTTCATCGGCGGCGACACCGTCCGCCGCAGCGAGGCCCTGCCCGGCGGCCTTCAGCCCGCCGTCAACCGCATCCTGCCCTACGCCGCCCCCGAGTACACCGGCATGGACGACGAGACCGCCTGGGAGCTCTCCCTCTGCTGCCTTGAGAATGCCCGCGACATTCTTCTGGCCCTCGAGACCGAGTTCCGTTCCCTCTACGCCCGCAACCTCACCCTCAGCCGTCTCGGCGAAGCGGTCATCCTGCCCCTCTGTCCCGACAAGGGCGGCTGCATGACCTACGATCTCTCCCGCGCCGCCAGCACGTATTTGGAGGGAGATATAGAGCTCCTGAAACGCATGCGCCCCAGGTAAAAGCGCGCCTTTTGCGCCCTGCCATCGCCGAGTCGGCTTGCTGTACACAAAGTACAGCAGCGTCGCCTCGTCATCGGCAGGACGCAAAATCCATCGCCTTTACGGGCATGACGTGTGCCGTCCCGCTATCGCAGGACGCAAAATCCGGCACATTCTCTATTCCTCAAGGGGGGGCCTGCGCCTCCGCGCCTCGTCTTGACACAAAATCTGAACCCTTATCAAGACTGTGCGGCGCCGCCTCGTCATCGGCAGGACGTAAAATCCGGCACATTCTCTATTCCTCAAGGGGGGGGCCTGCGCCTCCGCGCCTCGTCTTGACACAAAATCTGAACCTTTATCAAGACTGTGCGGCGCCGCCTCGTCATCGGCAGGACGCAAAATCCGGCACATTCTCTATTCCTCAAGGGGGCCTGCCTTGGCGTGAAATTTGCGCGTCAGCACCCCGCCGGAGGCAAAAAGATAGAAACAGGAGAAGCTACTATGATCGATCTCAACGATACCGCCCTGCCGCGCATCCCGTCTAAGTGCCGCGTCACCCTGCTGGCCCTGGGCGATGTGGGCAGCACGCTGTTGATGGGCCTGCGGCTCATGGGCGGCGACGTGATAGACTCCATCGGCATCTGCGACGTGCGCCCCGGCGTCTCCGAGCGCTGGGAGTTCGAGCTGAACCAGATACAGTCCCCGGACGGTGCGGCGCTGCCCCCGGTGGACATCATCGCGCCGGAGCAGCTGTTCGACGGCGACGTGTTCCTGTTCTGCGCCTCCCGGATGATCCCGGATACCTCCGTTACGGCGGGGGATGTCCGCATGGCCCAGTACGGCCTGAACCGGGAGCTGGTGTCCATCTACGCCCGCATGGCCCGGGACAGGCGGTACAGGGGCCTGTTCTGCGTGGTCAGCGATCCGGTGGACCCACTCTGCCGTGCCGTCCTGCGTGAAAGCGGCCTGTCCCCGGCCCAGGTCCGGGGCTTCGGCCTGGGCGTTATGCACGCCCGCGCCCTGTACTACGCCCGGAAGGACCCCCGCTTCGCGTCCTACCTCACCGAGGGCCGCGCCTTCGGCCCCCACGGCGAGGACCTGGTGCTGGCCAACTCCATTGCGCACTACGACGACGCCCTCTCCCGTGAGTTGACGGAGAAGGTGGCCCACGCCAATCTGGAGATGCGTAAGCTGGGCTACAAGCCCTATGTGGCCCCGGCCCTGTCCTCCGGCGCGCTGAGCCTGCTGGCCCTGCTGCGGGGGCAGTGGCATTATTCCTCCGTCTACGACGGCCAGGTGTTCATGGGATGCCGCAATCGTCTGACCCCCGCCGGCATCGAGACGGAGGCGCTGACCCTGCCGCCCGCCCTGCAAAAGCGTATCGATGACACCCGCGCCAAGCTGAACGCCATAGAATAACGGAGGTATCCGCCATGCTCACCGCTCTGCTCCCCGAAAACGACCGCAGCCCCGCCCTGCGGGACCTGCTGGTGCCCCTGCTGCCCCCGGGCAGCGATATCCGCGACCCCGATGACGGGCTGGAGGACCTGGCCGGCCGCCGTCTGCTGTTCGCTGTGGCGCTGGATGAGGGCGGCTGCAATATGGCCTATTACCGTATGCTCTCCCGCCTGCGCCGCAGCACAGACCTGCTCTCCGACAGTATCGGCGCGTGCATCGTCACCGGCGTGGGCGAGTTCTACACCAAGGATGTGGCCCGGGACATGGTCTTCGCCGCCAACCAGGCGGGCTGCGGCTTCCTCGGCCGCCCGCTGGTGGAGGCCACCGGCTCCCTGCGGAATTTCCGCACCCAGGCCCAGATCGGCGGTACCGATGAGGTCACGGCCTTCCATGCCGCCGTGGCGGAGCTGCTCTCCCGCCTGGACGGCTGGGAAAAGCCCGCCCCCATCCGCCATGTGCTGGCTCTCCACGCCTCCCAGCGCGCCACGTCCAACACCCTGGCCCTGTGGGAGCTGGTGAAGGCCGGTCTTCCGTCGGACCTCGGCGTGCAGGAGATCTGCCTCCGCAACGGCACCATGGCCGACTGCAACGGGTGCAGCTATACCGCCTGTCTCCACTTCGGCGAGCAGGGCGGCTGCTTCTACGGCGGCCCCATGGTGGACGAGGTCTATCCCGCCGTGCGGAAATGCGACGCCCTGGTCATGCTCTGCGCCAACTACAACGACGCCCTGGCTGCCAATCTGACCGCCTGTGTCAACCGGCTCACGGCCCTGTTCCGCCAGACCCGTATGTACGACAAGCGGATCTTCGGCCTGATCGTCTCCGGCTACTCCGGCGGCGACCTGCTGGCCCGCCAGCTGATCTCCGCCCTGAACATGAACAAGTCCTTCTACCTTCCGCCCCGCTTCTCCCTGCTGGAAACGGCCAATGAGCGCGGCAGCCTTGTGAAGCTGCCGGGCATCGAGGCGCAGGCGGCGGCCTTTGCCCGGCACATCGCGGAGAGCTGAATAACCCCGCCGCAAACCGGGGAAAATACTTCCATCAATCAAAAGGAGGTGTGTTCCATGCAGGCAATGGTGTTGGAGAAGGCGTGCATCCAGTGCGGACTGTGCGCGGGGCTGTGCCCGGAGGTGTTCGAGCTGAACAGCGGCGAGCCCGCCCGGGTGACGGTGGACCCTATCCCGGACGCGCAGAAGATCGGCGTGCAGGAGGCGGCGGACAGCTGTCCCGTGGCCGCCATTCAGGTAACGGCGTAAAAATCCCCGGAAATGCCGCAAAAACCACTTTACAACGGTGATTTTCTGTGGTATCATCTCAAAGTACGCGCTAAGCGCGTCCGACCCCTGCCTTAGCCCTGCGGAGCGTTCCATCTCTCCCACGGCCCAGGCTGCGGGCGTATTTCAAGAAAGGTGGAAACACAACCATGATGCTGAAAGACCAGAAGACCTCTATCATCGAGGCCAATCGCACCCACGAGACCGACACCGGCTCCCCCGAGGTCCAGGTGGCCATTCTCACCGAGCGTATCAACCAGCTGACCGCGCACCTGAAGGTCCATCCCCATGACTTCCACAGCCGCCGCGGTATGCAGATGATGATCGGTAAGCGCCGTCGTCTGCTGGACTACCTGGCCAAGAAGGACATCGAGCGTTATCGTGCCCTGATCGCCAAGCTGGGTCTGCGTAAGTAAGTTGAAACAGGGTGATGTGCGCTTGCGCATCACCCTTCTTTCACATTCTGCGCCGTGTACAAATTGACCATTAGCAGTTGAAAATGCGCCGAAATTCAGGGTTTCGGAGCGTTTTCAAGTGCTAACGGCGATAGGTCGCGGGCAGAATGCCATTTCACAAAAAAGGAGAAACGATATGTCAACGATCATCACCAAGCGCCAGTTCCCCCACTATCACAAATACACCATGGACCTGGCCGGCCGTCCCCTGACGCTGGAGGTGGGCAAGCTGGCTGAGCTGGCCAACGCCGCCGTCATGGTGGGCTATGGCGACACCCGCGTCCTCTGCTGCGTCACCGCCGCCCCCCGTCCCCGCGACGGCATCGACTTCTTCCCCCTGTCCGTGGACTTCGAGGAGAAGATGTACGCCGTGGGCCGCATCCCCGGCAGCTTCAACCGCCGCGAGG
>ERZ827168.4914-NODE-4914-length-11734-cov-2.564004_pt1 | contig 11734 bp, 8 predicted proteins | sample MGYA00519868_ERZ827168 | MGnify/ENA primary metagenome ERZ827168 (study PRJEB31778, sample SAMEA3449271) | human gut metagenome | biome: human gut; feature: human-associated habitat; material: faeces | place: United Kingdom | collected 2010/2012 ...
AAGAATGAAAAATATTAAGAAAATAATTGCTAAGAAACTTGGAAAACATAGCGGATTAACACAATATGAAGAAGCTTATATAGAAAATTGGGTTTTAGATTTCGGATATGATATGAATATTATTGAAATTGCTTTAAAAAGAACTACTTATAAACAAAATCCTACTTTTGAATATATAAATAGTATAATTACAGATTGGCATGAGAGAAATTTAAAAACCCCTGACCAGGTAGAAGCATTTATAGAACAACGAAATAAACAAAATAAGGACTTAAAAGAAATGAAGTCAAAAGTCTCAAAAGCTAATTATGAACAAAGACAATATAGTAATTTAGATTTTTTATATGCAAATAATACAAATAATGAAGGAGATAATTAATGTCAAATGATGCTTTAAATTCTTTATTAAGAGAATATGAACAAAAGAAATTAGATGCAGAATTAGATTTAGAGAAGAGAAAACAAACTTTATATAAGCTTATTCCTCGTTTAGAAGAAATTGATTCTGAATTAAGCAAATTGGGGATTAGTACTGCAAAAAACATTTTAAATAATGTATCTGAACCAAATAGTGTAGATAATTTAAAATTAAAAAGCGAAAATTTGATTGGCGATATAAATAATGTAGAAAAAATTATGACTGAAAATTCTAACAGCGTAAATATTCAAACGGAAAGCATTAAAAAGAGCGTAGAAAATATTCAATCTATAATAGCTTCTATAAAAAATATTACAAGTTCAACCGAACAACAGAGAACGGCGTTTTCTTCCGCATCCGTTGCAGTTGAGGAATTATTGCAAACCGTTTATAGAATTAACAATAATATAGAAATGCAATCCTCTTCTGTTGAGCAAACTTCCGCATCCGTTGAAGAGATGATTTCAAATATTACGAGTATTGCAAAAAGCACGAGCAATGCTGACGCTTTATTTAAAAAGCTTTTAGTTGAAGCGGGAGACGGAGCCGATATAGTTGAAGAGGTTATAGAATCAATTAGAAATGTTGAAGCGAGCAGCGAGCAAATAAAAAATATTATAAACATTATTCAAAATATTGCAGAGCAAACTAACCTTTTGGCTATGAACGCTTCTATAGAGGCTTCGCATGCGGGCGAGATGGGAAGAGGATTCTCCGTTATCGCTGACGAAATAAGGTCTTTAGCCGAACATACTGCGGAAAATACAAAATCTATAACTACAATCATTAAAGAAATTACAAGAAGAATTGAAGAGAGCGTTGAGCTTGCAAATAATAGCGGACAATCTTTAAGCAATATAGTTAGCATATCGGAAAGCGCATCAAGAATAGTTTCCGAAATAAATACGGCAAATAGCGAGCTTGAAATAGGCGGTAAAGATATACTTGAAACTATTACAAAATTGAACGCGACAACTTCGGGAGTTAAAGATAGCGTAAAAGAACAGATTAATAGCGGAGATGCGGTAGATAGTCAAATTACTTTATTAGATAAAATAAATAAAGAGGTTGTAAATATAGTAGAAGCGAATAGTATGGAGGTAAACGAGGTTAATGATTCTCTTACTTCATTAAATTCGATTTCGACTCAAATTATTGAAAATAAGGATAGATTTTATAATATGACAAACAGATTAAATAATAATTTCACCATTTTTAACACATTGCTCATGAACTTTATTACAAATAGAGACGATGAAAAAAATGAAGAAGAAACAAAGAACGCTCTTCTTAAAGACGATAAATTTAATATAGACAAAGAAATTGACTCTCAATTAAAAACTCTTGAAGACGAATTAAAAATATCGGAAGAAGATGACGAGGAAGTTATAAGAACTTTGAAAGAAGATTTTAAAAATCCAAAAATGTTTTATTAAATTTAAATTAAAAAATATAAAAATAAAAAGGAGGGTTTTAAAGCCCCCCTTAAATAAATTTGCTTTAATTAATAATTATCAATAATTTTCAACTCTAACTTCAAAGAATTTTTTTGCATGCTTACAAGCTGGACAAACTTCTGGAGCGGATTCTCCTTCAAAAATATAGCCGCAATTTCTACATTTCCATTGAACTTTTGTGGTTCTTTTGAAAACCGTTCCGCTTTTAACAGCTTCTCTTAATTTAGCGTATCTTTCTCTATGTTCTTTTTCAACATCGCCAATTAATTTCATTGAACGAGCAACATCGTCAAAACCTTCTTCGCTGGCTTCTTTAGCCATTTGAGGATACATCGTTTCGTATTCGTAATTTTCGCCTTCCCAAGCGGATTGCAAATTTGCAAGCGTGTCTCCTATGCCGTTAAGATATTTGAAATGTATTTTTGCATGCTCTCTTTCGTTTTCGGCGGTTTCAAGAAATATTGCCGCTATTTGTTCATAGCCTTCATTTCTGGCAACGCTTGCGAAATAAGTATATTTATTCCTTGCCATAGATTCGCCCGCAAAAGCGTCATTTAAATTCTTTTCCGTTTTTGTTCCTTTTAAGTCCTTCATTTAACTTCTCCTTAATTAATTTTTATAAAACAAATATTAAACTGTAAAAATATTTATTTTATTTTGCATTTTTTAATTTTTCTGCAACATATTCCCAATTTACCAAATGGTCAACAAAAGTATTTAGAAAATCTGGGCGTCTGTTTTGATAATCCAAATAATAAGCATGTTCCCATACATCGCAAGTAAGCAAACCATGAACTTTATCCGCGATAGGATTCATAGCGTTAGGATATTTTCTAACTTCTAATTTTCCATTAGCCAAAACGAGCCAAGCCCATCCTGAACCAAATTGAGTTTTTCCCGCCGTAGTGAAAACTTCTTTAAATGCGTCAAAAGAGCCAAAATCGGATTTTATTTTTGATTCTAATTCTGACGGAATGCTTGGTTTTTCAGATTTTTTCAAAACTTTAAAAAACTCTTCATGATTATAAACCTGTCCAGCGTTATTAAATAAGCCTTGTTTGTCGGCGTTATTATGAGAAAGAAGTATTAACTCTTCTATGCTTTTTCCTTCCAATGATTTATCTTTGGAAACAAAATCATTAACGGCGGTTACATAAGCGTTTAAATGTTTTCCATGATGAAAATCTAAAGTATTTGAAGACATATAAGGCGCTAAATCTTCTTTGCCATAAGGTAATTTAATTAATTCAAACATATTTTTATCTCCTTCATAAGTGAATTTAAAATTAATTTTATAATAGTTTGTATTATTTTAAATTTATGTCAAGTATTTATTAAATGATATTTTTAACTTATTAATAAATATTACTAATTATAAATCAGGGCATACCAAAATTAATTGGCATGCCACTTTTCAAAGGAATTTATCTAATGAACCAAAAAATCTAAATTAATTATTCTTCTTCGCTACTTTCGGAATTTTCGCTCTCTTCGTCTTTATAAACAGGCATAACCTCTCTGCCCATTATTTCGCTTTCCGTATCTCCGTAAGTGAAGCCTAATTCGTCATAATATTTTGAATATATACCTCTAAATCTTTCGGAAGTAGTATATAATATTTTATGATATCTCGTTAATAAAAGTTTATATTTAGCGTCTCTTATAGTTTCATCTTCGGTTTTCAAAGTTGTCAAATCCCAAAGATTATTAAACATTTCATTTAAATAATAAACCTTTCTAACATCGCTCGACTGATTTTCCGTAGCCAATTTATAATTAACTCCAGCCAAATAAGTATTTAACATAATCAAATTAGTAGTATTTGTAGAACCGCTTTTATTTATATTATCAACGGCTTTTGTTAAATAATTTCTGCTTACGGCATAATAATGATGAGAACCTTTAAACAAATTCAAAATGCCTCCGTATAAATTTAATTCGTAATCGGCTTGAGCAATTTCATTTGTCTTCCCTAATATTTCATATACGGGTTTTACTTCATCGTATAATCTGAAACATTTGTAAAGCTCTCTTAAAGCCAAATCGACATTATTATCGTTGGCTATAGGTCTTGCAACCAAATCGTAATAATATACGGCATTATAAAACATTTCGTTTGTGTCCGTAAATTTTACATTTGTATAATCTTCCAATATCTTATTAGCCTTATAAAGTATTCTAAACAAATAATCGTCTTTCAATATGCCTAAATTTGTTTGAAGAAGATTATAACTTCTGTCAAGAGCCTGGTCGTCAGTATTCCTCAAATCCCTAAAAGAAGGGGCAAATGAAGAAATTCCTTCGACATTATCCGCAGTCTCTTCGCTCGTTTCTTCGGTTTCCGCGTTTTCCGTTTGCTTGTTTTGGTCGGTAGTATTGGTATTGTTTTGAGCATATACCGAAACTATAGCCAAAATTGTTACAACTAATACAAGAAATATTTTTTTCATGTATAACTCCTGTTTTTTAAATTTTTAATAATTATGCAACCATATATAAATATTGCTTAAAGTTTTATAAAGCGCCATTTTAGGTTGAGAGTTGGTATTTGTCAGAGTATTAACCGCTAAATCCAATTCGTCAATTACCCATATTACGCTTTTATCCGAAATCGAATTTGGAAATATATAATTTCTATCTTCGACTTCAAGATATTTATCTTCAAGAGACTTTTTTAAAATATTTATTATCTCTTTTATCGTTTCTATAATATCGTAATTTCCTTCAATTAGTAAAGTCATTATCGCCGATATTTTAGAAGCGTTATTATTAAAAATAGCCTCTATGAAAGATAATAAAACTTCTCGTATATTATCGCTTGAATTCGATTTTTTGTCAAGAGTATATTTTATAGATTTTGCCACACTTCCGTAAGAATATTGCAATGCAAGGGCGGTTTTTTCCTCGTCAAATTTTAGCCTTTTCATTAAAATCTCTCTTAAAGTATTTTCAGACAAAGGAGAAAATTTTAATTCCATCATCCTCGACATTAAAGGTTTCATTCCGTCTTGAGTTAATTTATTCGTATCGGATGCGATTAAAATAAAAATATTATTATCCGAAGGCTCTTCTAAAGTTCTTAAAAATATATTTGGCGCTCGCTTATCCATTAATTCTATGCCTTCTATAATAATAATTCTTTTTTTTCCGTATCTTGTTTTTCTGTAAGTCATTTCTATAATATTTCTAACCGTATCAAGAGGAATAACCGTGTGAATTATATTATAATGAATCTTTTTTAATGCGTCAAAAAAATTTCCTTCTATAACACATTTCTTTTTATTTCCCTTATTTTTTACAATATCAATCGCCTCTTTAGATTTTCCTCTAAATATAGAATCTATAAATTCAATATTATCTTCATTAAGTTCATTTAAAGTATAATTAACAGCCAAATAATAAGGCTCGATTAAAGCGTAGCGCGAAGTTTCTTTTTTCTGTCCGAGCATATATTCTTTAGGTTCGCTTACTGGATAATTATCGTAGCTATCGAAAATCATAGATTCCACTTTATACAAAATCGAACGGCAGGCTGTATAAAAATCGTTAAACAAATAAGGCAATTTATATTCCAAATATTGATTAAAATATATTTCTGCATTTCTAAATCTTTCGTCAGTTCCAGCTACTATTACATCGGGATGTTTATATCTGTCAATCATTTTGCACGACTCGCATTCTCCGCAATAAGTTCCGTTTTCTCTTTCGCATAAAATCGCTTTCGCATAATTTAAGGCGCTTTCAAATTTTCCGATTCCTTCTTCGCCATAAAATAAATAAGCATGATGAAGTCTTCCGCTTTTATAAATTCCCGACATTATTTTTAACGGGACACTTTGCCCTAATACTTTAGCCAAAATTTTATTTCCTAATTATTCAATTTGTTGTTTATTGATTTTATCATAATTAGTAAAAATAACAATGAATTTTTTAGTTGGATATACAAAATTATACCATTTTTTACTAACAAAAGAACAGAGATTTTGATTATTTTTGTTAATAAAAACAATGAATTTCGACTTTCTTTTAATAAAATAATTTAAAATCTACACTATATATTATGAATTATTCCGAAAATATATTAAATATTATTTATATATCAATTAGAGGTTGTTATAATTATGGAAAATTTGAAAGAAAATAAAAAATTTACAGTAGAAGAATCTATTGAATTAATTACTCGCGGAATAAACGAAGTTATAGGACTCGAAGAGATAAAAGAAAAATTAAAAGAAGGAAAACAATTAACTATAAAAGCGGGATTTGACCCGACCGCTCCCGATATTCATTTAGGACATACGGTTTTATTGAAAAAAATGCGACATTTTCAAATATTGGGGCATAAAGTAATTTTTTTAATAGGCGACTTTACGGGAAGAATAGGCGACCCTTCGGGAAAAACTAAAACTCGTCCAAGATTAACTACGGAAGATGTTTTGAAAAATGCCGAAACTTATAAACAGCAGGTATTTAAAATTTTAGACCCAGAAAAAACTATAATTGATTTTAATTCAAAATGGCTTGAAAAAATGAATTTTGCCGATGTTTTAGGATTAACTTCGAGATATACGGTTGCGCAAATGATAGAGAGAGACGATTTTTCAAATAGATATAAAAACGGACAAGCAATAAGCATAATGGAATTTTTATATCCATTGGCTCAAGGCTACGATTCCGTTTCTTTAAAATGCGATGTAGAACTTGGAGGCACAGACCAAAAATTTAATTTATTAGTCGGAAGAAGTTTAATGAAAGAGTATGGACTTTCTCCTCAAGCCGTTATAACAGTTCCTTTGCTTGAAGGTTTGGACGGAGTAAATAAAATGAGTAAATCTTTAGGGAATTATATTGGAATATACGATTCTCCAAAAGATATGTATGGAAAAGCTATGAGCATTCCCGATAATTTAATTACAAAATATATGGAACTTGTAACCGATATTCCTATGAAAGAGATAAAAAATTATTCTATGTCTATGGAAAAAGGCGAAAATCCAAGAAATGTAAAATCTATATTAGCTAAAGAAATAGTTAAATTATATCATAGCGAAGAAGAATCTAACGCGGCTGAAGAAGAGTTTAAAAGAATATTTAGCTCAAAAGGTTTGCCTGACGATATTGAAGAAATTATTATTGATAAAAACGATAATAATATATTAACCGTATTGTCTTTATGTATGAAATCCGAAAGCAAATCGAATTTGAAAAGATTAATTTCTCAAGGGAGCGTTTCTATGGATAACGAAAAAATTACCGATATGAGTTTTAATATATTAAAAGAAGGCGTTTTAAAAGTAGGTAAACGCAATTTCTTTAAAATAAAATTTTCTTAAATTAGCGATTATTAAGAGGTATAATGCGAATCTTAATTTTGCTTTTATCTACATTAATCTTTAATGTTTATTTATATCCTCAAAACAATAATAACCAAAATACTAATCAAAATAATAATACGAATGAAAATGGAAATCCTAACGCTTTAATGCTTATAAATAAATTTGACGCGATGAAAAATCCCGTTTCATTTATCAATATAGTCAACTTTACTCCTTATAATTTATTATTGGAATATGCGAGAGTTAATGGAATAGAAATATATCCTTACGATAGCGAAGCCGATTTAAGAGCGAGAATAATAAAAAGACAGGTTAATGTTAAAGTCGAAAGAGTAAAAGGAGAAGCCGAAATAAAAGATGTTGCAAGAAGCACTATCGGAAGAGGCGGAGGAAGAGTCCAACTTAAAAGCGCCGATTATGTTGAAAGATATACTATTAAAGAAGCGGATGAAGAGATAATATTTTTGTATGGAAATGTCACTCTTGAATTATATAATAATACATTATCTGCGGACAGAGTCGTTTATAGTTTAAAAACGGGAGAAGTATTTGCAGAAGGAAATTTAAGAGTTCAATCTTCCGATAACGACCTTAAAGGCGAATGGTTTATGCTTAATAGAGAAAGTAAGAAAGGAGTTTTATTTGGAGGCGGAACAAAATTCCAATCTTATAGAATAGAAGGAGATATTATAAAATTTAACAATGAGAATTTTTTTGCAGATAATAGCAGAGTAAGTTTTTCGCGTTTAACGCCCGTAGCTCATGACTTTTTGGCAAGCAAAGTGTATTTATGGGATACTAAAAAGTTTATGGTATTTAACAGCGTGTATAGAGTCGGAAGGCAGCCCGTATTTTATTTTCCATTATTTTTGCAAAATTATATGGGAACGGGAATAATATCAACTTTCGGCACATCTTTAAGAGAAGGCGTTTATATGCAAAATAGCAAAACTTTTGACATATACGGAATGCAACATAGATTAAGATTTGACGCTTATCAAAAATTAGGTTTTCTTTTAGGAGATGAAATAAGATATACGAGTCAATATCATGATTTATCTTTAGATGCAATGTTTGCTATGGGAAGACAATATTATTTATTAGATTCTTATATTTCTTCAAGCGTAGGATTTGGGACGAGATATGTTAACTATTTTTCTGGCGGAAAGGCTGGAAAATTTGTTCCAAGATTTAAATTTGAATACGACCATACGATACAATTATATAATGGCGAAAATATAAATAGTTATGTTACGGGAAGATTAAATTTAAATAGCGATTTATATTTTAAGTCTGATTTTTATAATGAAAGAGGAGCTTTAGATATAGTTTCTTTCTTTACTTCATTAACGGGAAAATTGGACGATATAGGAAATTCTTATCCTGAAAGTTCTCTTGAGAATTCAATTTATCTTAATAACACGATTTACGGAGTTAATCTTAAAGTTGGAGCGCAATGGGATTTAGCCGCCGTTAGAAATCTTTCGGTAGAACATAATACAAATTTTGATTATTATATGCCAAAACCGAGCAAATTAACATTGCCATCTTTAGAAGCGAGTTATAGCTCCGTTTGGGGAGATGAAACTTCTTATTATTTTCAAAATTTAAATATTAATTATTCTTTAGGAGGAACTTACGCTCATACTATTAATTATAAAACTTCCGAAGGAATATATTTTTATAATAATCCCCAACTTGACGACAAATTAAAAGAAAAAGTAGCGGAAAGAGATAATTTAACTTTATATGGAAATTTATCGAGAAGCTTTACAAATGAATTTATAAGATTTACTCCGACAGCCAAAGCCGATTATAGTTATCAAAAGAGCATTAATCCAAAACCTGAAGATTTAATTTACGACAGAAACAGCACTTATTTTGGTTTGGGGACAACTTTGAGTTTTTCGATGTTTTTACCTAATAGCGTTGTTCCTTATCAATGGGATAATTATTTTACTCCTACTATTACTTGGGATAGTTCTTATAATTTAGGCTATCGATTTAAAGAAAATACCGTTGAAGGAAATACTAATGCAAGTTCAAGCGGAGAGTTTAACGCTCATGATATTAATACAAGATTATCGATAGGCGGAACGGGTTATAGTTTATTTTATATTCCTAATTTGAATTTGGATTTAAGCGGATATATTAGAACGGGATTAGATATGAAGCCTTATTATGATTGGGAAAGAAAAATGTATAAAATTACTATCTCTACAAATAAATTATTGAATACGGAAGTCGGAGGTTCTACGAGACTATATTATGACCAATCTTCTATAACTTATAATTTGGGAAAAAATTTATTAGGAACGAATTTAACCGCTAATAATATAAAGGGTATTTTGCATATTCCTATACCGATTGGAAAGATTACCGATTGGATATTATTAAGAAATGGCAAGCGACCTTTTTTTGACGATTATATAAACTCTTTTGAAATATTTTTTGATATATCATATAGCCATGATTTTATCAATTATAAATATAATACAGCTTCGTTTATATTCGGAATAGAATTTGAATTATTGGAACAATGGCGATTTAGATTTGCAACAACAAGCGAAAATAACAGAGCTTACAGATATATAAAATCATACGCTCAAAAAGAAAATGAAACTTGGGTTAATCCTTTTTGGGATATTATAGATTCTTTTAATTTCAAAGATTCTAAAAAGAGAACGGACAGTTTATTTAAATTAAGTTCTATAGAAATGAGCATTTGGCATGATGTGGACGGATGGGAATTCCTTGCCACTTTTTCAATTCGCCCTTCAACTTTGCCTTCGGATATTGCGAGCGGTTCGGTAAAAGGTTCTTATTGGAGCAAAGAATTTTGGATTGAATTTACTTTAACCGACTTTCCAAGCGGAGGATTGCCTAGAAGAGAATACGACCTTAATAAAACTATTACTGATTTACAAGAAAAGCAGGCGACTACTATTAATTAGAATTAAAAAACTTTACTTTTTAATCAATTTAGATTATTATAATAAATATAATTTAACTTAATTATTTATAAAAGGCTTATATATATAGATGAAAAAATTTATTTTAACTTTATTGATTATATCAAATATTTTATTAATCGCTCAAGAAAATTATTCAAACGCAATAATGCCAAAATTACCGAGCGCGTTTGATATGTTTATCGGAAGAGAAGAAAATAATAAACTTCCGCAATATATAAAAAATGATTTAATAAGAGACGATTATAAAAGAAAATTGCCCGATTTAAATAACACGAATTTATCTTTCTTTCAAAAATATCCTTTAGAATTTCATTTAACTTCAACTTTTTCTTACGCTGCTCATACGAATACTTTTAATATGCGAGATACTTTTGTTTCTTTAGGGCAGACTTTTCATAACGATTATATAGCTTTCACGGGATTTATAACTGCATTTGGTTATTTTGATACGCATGAACCTGACAGCAATTATTCTTATATAAAAGGAAATGCGGGACTTTATGACGGCGGAGCGCAAGTTATATTTATCGATAGAATTTTAGTTTCGGCAAGAGGAAGAGCGACTTTCGATATTAATACGACTACATTTATGTTAATGCCTCATTATTATGATACGACTTCAAATCCTGCAAATATCGATACTCCAAATTATTATTTGCCTCAAGTATTAAACGGACCTGGAATAAGAGTCGGTTTTATAGGCAATCATTACGAAATAGCTTATTCGCAAGGAGATTTTAGGCACAGCATACCGAAAGCGTTTTTATTTAGATTTAATATTCCTAATATAGAATTAAGATTATTATACGAGCATGAAAATAGAAAAGCTCCTAAAGATTATCATATAACTTTATTCGAGTCTTTAATTCAGGCTTCGGCTACTTTAAGATTTCCTTTTTTAAGCGAAACAATTTGGCTAAACGCTATAGCGGAATATACTTGGAGAGAAAATGACGCTCATTATATTCGTTTAGAACAAGGTTTTGAATGGTATATGCTAAATATCGCTTTAAGAGAAATTGTTCATATAGAAAAAGATAAAAATGCAAAAGCCTATTTGGAATATGCTATATTTGGAAAATTTGCGGCGGGTCCCGCGGAGTTTGCAATAGGTTTTCAAGGTTCTACCGATGGAAGATATTATATTGCGGGACATGTTAAATTATAAAATAAAATATTTAATTAATTTTAATTTTTAAGGAGAAAAAATAAATGAAAAAAATAATTATCGTTTTAAGTTTTATTACGGCTTTTAATTTGTTTGCATCGTCTGTCGCTATGAGCGAAATTCCTAAAAGCGCGATTAATTTTGCGGACGCTTATTTCCCCGATTATTATTTATATAGAGCGGTTGAAAATTCTGGCTCGTTTACTCTTATATTCAAAGGCGGACTTAAAATATATATCAATTCAAAAGGCGAATGGACGACTGTAAGCGGAGGCGGAGATGAAATAAATATAGAATATTTGGAGAAAGAAGTTATTAACTCTATAAAAAAAGAATTTCCAAACGAAAAAGTTATTTATGTAAAAAAACAAAAAAACGCG
>ERZ827168.4919-NODE-4919-length-11727-cov-4.152073_pt1 | contig 11727 bp, 9 predicted proteins | sample MGYA00519868_ERZ827168 | MGnify/ENA primary metagenome ERZ827168 (study PRJEB31778, sample SAMEA3449271) | human gut metagenome | biome: human gut; feature: human-associated habitat; material: faeces | place: United Kingdom | collected 2010/2012 ...
GTATATAAACTTTCTATACTATTATCTCTTTCTATAATTTTTTCATATTCATCTTTCTGTTGATTTTATAATTATCTTTAGGATTATTAATGATGATGCAAAAATAGGCAGTATCCGTCATATGCCGTGTAGACAAATCCCCGGTATCTATACCCAAATTACGGATTATGCTTTTCCTCCGGCTACTAAATCATGGTCCTATAAAGCAAAAACTCCCGCAATCGTTTAAATTACAGGAGTTTGGATGGTATTACTTAAGTTTATCGTATTCTTCATCCGTCACCGGTTCCAGCCACTCATTAGAAGTATCCTCACCGGGAACTTCGAAAGCAAGATGGGCAAACCAACCATCAGAAGCAGCACCGTGCCAATGCTTCACATTTGCAGGGATATGGATAACCGTACCGGGTAGAATCTCTACTGCTTGCTTGCCTTCTTCTTGATACCATCCACGACCGGCAACACCGATAAGCATCTGCCCACCGCCTTTAGTAGCGCGGTGTATGTGCCAGTTATTGCGACAACGAGGCTCGAAAGTGACGTTAGAGATGGAAACCTGCTCGCGTGAAACGGGAGCAAGATAACTGTTGCCTATGAAGTACTGTGCATATGCAGTGTTCGGTTCCCCAATGGGGAAAATCATTTCACGCTGGAATGCGGCTTTGGCATCTTCACCGGCAGTGTCCTCTGCCCATACACCTTTGGCCAGATTAAACGCTGCCCACGCTTTGGGCCAACCGGCATAAAAACCGATATGGGTGATGATTTCGGCAATCTCCGTACGGGTAATACCGTTCTTCTTTGCCGACTGAAGGTGGAACACGAGCGAATTATCCGTGATACCCTGACTGATAAGAGAGGTAATGGTTACTAAACTACGGTCACGCAGACCGAGTTTGTCGGTGCGGCTCCAGACCTCGCCAAAGAGGACATCGTCGTTTAGTTCCGCAAATTTAGGAGCAAACTCACCCAACTGGGTGCGTCCTGCTGTCTGTACTATCTTTTCTTGTGCCATAACATTGAGTGTTAAAATGCTGAATACTGAAATTAAAAAAATCTTGTTCATAGTCGTTCTATTTATTGCATGAAGTTATTGAGCTTGTTAGCCGGATTAAGTGGCGTCTGGTCAGACAAGACCAATGATTTGACCATGCGCAACGTTCCTTGCTTGTATTTCTGAAAGTGTTCTGATGCAATATGTTTTTCATAAGCCGCATGGCTCGCATAGGTTTCGAGAATAGTCACCTTGCAGGGATTCTCCTTCTCGCCGACCGCATACATAGTCAGCACGCCCGATTCGGTACGCAGAGAGATTTCGCCTACTTCGGTTGCGTATTTCATATACTCGTCGAGATACTGCGGATAAACCTCGATTTTCGACAACCGCACGATACCGTCAGCACTCATCGGCTCTTTGGCGCACATACCCGGCTGCTTATCCAGATTCAGGCATTTGCCGATAATCTCTCCCGTGGCAAGGTAGGAATAGGTCGGAAATTCAAACAATACGGGTTTCAGCTTCGTATAGTCAAGTTTCCCGTTATTATCAAGCACTTCAGGAGCAGCGTATGTATTGACTATCGCACAAATGAAATTGTCGAAACCTTCAGTTTCATAGATGTCTACCACCTCACACTCCATGGTGAGGGGTGATGCGTCTATAACGGGGGTACCGTTTTCGCCAATATGGTAGGCAAACACCTCCGACTTATCGACCGTCGCACCGCTTACACTTCCCACATAGTCAGCTTTCGGCAATATTTCACGACTCACTAGATTGACGGAAAGTCGTTTTGAGTCCTTTATCCCTTGATTAGTGTAATGGCTTTTACTCATGCTGATGAGTATCCGGTCATGTCCAATAACACCCGTATGCCCTACCACTAGCCAGTTTACTTTCCCTTCAACCTCTGCCCCGACAACCGTCATCGGCTTGGGATAGAGCGCCAACAGATTTCCGAGATTTTTCTTGTTCGTTTCCATTATATTGGGTTGAACGGTGTTCTCCTTTACGGGAATACTGCACGACATTATGACAAGCAGTGACAGAACTCCTAAAATTGTTTTTGTCATACGTTATATTACTCTATTTTTCTTGCTAAACTTCTGATGACAAAGGTACCGCGATAGCACAAGCGAAGGTGTATATGATTTACGGATATTTGTACCCGAATTCCCGATTATACCGCAAGAAAGTTCAAGTTCATCAGATGAGTATAGTAAGACTGGCAGAAATCCCACGAATAATCCCACGCATGATTTGTTTTTAATCGTTATTCTTGCCGATACAGAAAACAAAAAAAGCTCTGAAATCCTTGAATTTCAGAGCTTTGCTTTAATTTTCTATTTGCTTTCGCGGTGCGTACGGGACTCGAACCCGTGACCCCATGCGTGACAGGCATGTATTCTAACCAACTGAACTAACGCACCATTATTTCATTCTTTCGTTGCTATCTCTCTCGATTGCGGTTGCAAAGGTAGACAAAATTCTTATATCTGCAATAGCTTGAAAGAAAAAAAATCATCTTTTTTTTAACATAGCTTGATTATAAGAGATTTATGTTACCTTTGCAAAACTAAATTAATATTGAAATCATGAGAAATACTCCTATTGAACGTAAGTTGATAGATGAAACTATCGCAGATTTTCATATCACAGACTTTGCCAAAGCAACCATCCGTGAAGTAAAAGCCATTGCAGCCAATGCCGAAGCGGCATCGGGTGTGGAATTCATAAAAATGGAAATGGGTGTACCCGGACTCCCCCCCTCAGCCGTCGGCGTAAAGGCCGAGGTGGAGGCATTGCAGAATGGTATTGCCAGCCTCTACCCGGACATTAACGGACTTCCCGCCTTGAAAGAGGAAGCATCACGTTTTATCAAAGCCTTTATCAATGTAGATGTAGCCCCCGAAGGTTGTGTACCAGTTACCGGCTCCATGCAAGGAACTTTCGCTTCATTCCTCACATGTAGCCAGTGCGATGAGAAAAAGGATACCATTCTCTTCATCGATCCCGGTTTCCCGGTACAGAAGCAGCAGTTGGTCGTGATGGGACAGAAATATGAAACCTTTGACGTATATGACTACCGTGGCGACAAGTTGAAAGCGAAGCTGGAAAGTTACCTCAGCAAAGGCAATATCTCTGCCATCGTCTATTCCAATCCCAACAACCCCAGCTGGATTTGCCTGAAAGAAGAAGAGTTGCGCATCATCGGCGAACTGGCAACCCAATATGACGTCATTGTGCTGGAAGACCTCGCCTACTTTGCCATGGACTTCCGCCAAGACTTGAGCAAACCGTTCCAAGCGCCTTACCAACCTTCTGTGGCACACTATACGGACTATTACGTGCTGCTCATTTCCGGTTCCAAAGCTTTCAGCTATGCCGGTCAACGTATCGGTGTCAGCTGCATTTCGGACAAACTGTATCACCGGGCCTATCCCGGGTTGACACAACGCTACGGCGGCGGCACCTTCGGCACAGTATTCATCCACCGCGTACTCTATGCGCTCTCCTCCGGCACCAGCCACTCTGCGCAGTATGCTCTTGCCGCCATGCTTAAAGCAGCCAATGAAAGTCAATACAACTTCCTTGATGAAGTGAAAGTATACGGTGAGCGTGCCCGCCGCCTGAAAGAAATCTTCTTGCGCCACGGTTTCCACTTGGTATACGACAATGATTTGGGTGATCCCGTTGCCGACGGTTTCTATTTCACCATCGGTTATCCGGGCATGAGTAGCGGAGAACTTGCGCGGGAACTAATGTACTACGGTGTAAGCGCCATTTCGCTGGTGACCACCGGAAGCCATCAAGAAGGATTGCGTGCCTGCACTTCCTTTATCCAAGACCATCAGTACGACCAGTTGGACGAACGTATGGCAATTTTTGCCGAGAATCACCCCATCCAATAAAAAATATCCCTATATAAATAAGGTATCTCTACCAGTTGATGCCGGTATCCCACCACAATCGGGAACCGGCATTGTCATCCCCACCCAGTGCCTCTACCAAAGCGGCATACTGCTCGGCATTCTCCGTCTTCAGTCCGCCGGGAAAGTTCAGACGGCGAATCATTGTCTCAGTATCTATGCACCCGTCTTTACTGTGATTAAAGCGTACGGGGAATAGCCGGGGATACCCCGTCCGGCGCTGTTCAGCCCAAGCCTCACACCCTTCGGGAAACATGGCAATCCATTTTTGGGTAATAATCTTCTCCAGTTTCGTATCCCTATCCGCTGACTCCAGCCAGCGTGGCGAAACTTGGCAACGGGCGGTAATATCATTCTCCATATCGTAGGTATCCACAAAATCGGCAGGCAACAAGTCGCTCTCCAGATAAGCGTCAGACTGCAAGATGCCATACTGACGGAAAGAAGCCATTACCCCTTCTTCATAGCAGGTTTTCGCCGACTCATCGGTCCATCCCCGTAGGGCAGCCTCGGCACGCAGGAACCAGACTTCTGCTGCCGGCATCAACACTGCATCAGTCTGCTGGGTAACTTTCAATTTTGAGAGTGTATTATAATAGTTATGTGCAAAGCATGTACCCTGACGAATGCCGCGATACTCGCCTGCAAACTGTTCATTCTGGCAAGTGGCAAAATAGATTTCACGACGGGGATCTTCATATCCGTTCAGTATGGACTCCATCGGCGCTCCCATATAAGCTTCATTCCAAACAAGGTTTATCTCGCCCAACGGATTGGTATATCCACTCGCCGTGGAAACCGCCACCGACTCGTCCGCCTCCCGAATGACTCCGTATTCATTATCCATCGCTTTACGGAATTCCGTTTTTGCCTTCTCCGGACTGGCTACCGCAATGCGCATGGCAAGCCGCATCCGCAACGAATTGGCAAACTTTATCCAAGAGTCATAATCACCGTCCAACAACATATCGAAACGCGCAAACTCCGAAGCTCCCGGATGCTCGACAATATAATCGGAAAGTACAGCAACAGCCGTATCGAGTTCACAGAAAAAGGCACTATAGACCTCTTTCTGCGTGTCAGGCATATAACGGGCTTCGGGATCGGCAAAATGACTATACACAATAGGGCCGTAATAGTCCGTGACACGGTGCATCACTTCCACCTTCAGTATCTTGGTAATGCCGAAAAAGGCAGGCATACGGTCACGTGTGGCATTCTCCGACTGATATATCTGCGGGAAAACATACTCATAGGTATGTCCCCACATGGCGCTGTTCCATCCATCCTGCAAGTTGTAGTCCGAATTGTGCGAACCTCCATTCAGAGGCTTGGCATCGTGCATGTAACCGCTGAACATGTCGGCATTCAAATTCTGGGTCAATTGAAAAGGCCAGTTCTTCCCTTTTCCGTAGTCGTAATTGAAATAGATGCCTTGCTGGATGATTCCAAGACGGATGCCATGTTCGTTATAGTCGGCCTGCAAGTCCTCGTCCGTCACGCCGGACTTGTCCGTATTGATTTCCTTAAAGTCTCCCGTACAAGCCAGAAACACGAAAACCATGCCAATCAGTACTATAATCCTCTTCATATCAAGTCTCCCTCCCCCTCTTAAAATTCACACTTCAAAGAAAATCCCCAACTACGCGTGGTAGGCATACCGTAGACTTCAATTCCCTGGTTATCATTGCCCGTAGAGAGTACCAGGTCAGGGTCGAAAGGCGCCTTTTTGTAGAAGAAGAACAAGTTGCGTCCCGAAAAGGACAGTTGTGCCCGCTTGAGGACTTTGGTCTTTTCCATCCAGGCTGCAGGCAGTTGGTAGCCCACGGACAGCTCACGCAGCCTGATGTTCGTGGCATCATACATATAATATTCCGTCACCCCGGCCCGTCCGCCTACAACATTCTTATAAAATCCTTTCACATTATCTATCCGGTTACCTTCAAGCATTACATAACCTTTGTCTCTGGCCCGGGCCGTGACTTCAGAAACGCCATACATATCCATATCCGCCTGCGTCTGGGACAAAATATCGCCTCCAAAGCGACAATCCACCAGAAAATAGAAAGAAAAATTCTTGTAAGACAGCATATGATTCCAGCCCAGCATCAGTTTTGGATTGGCATTGCCCACTTTCACCGTATTGCCATCACCTTCCACCAAAGGCATGCCGGTATTGTCTCCTTCCGTGCCGTAAACGATATTGCCCGCATCGTCACGTACAAAAGCTTTTCCGTAGATGTCACCGATAGAGCCCCCTTTCACCAATTTCATGGCATAACTGGACGAGAAGCTGGTAGGACCGTAAAGAAACTCCTTCAGCGCTTCGTGCAGTGAAATTATCTTGTTGCGGTTGGTGGAGAAGTTTACCTCTGTTTTCCACTTGAAATGGTTTGTCAGCAAAGGAACGGCATCCAATGAAACCTCCCACCCCACATTCTGTATATTACCCGCATTGACATAACGGTAGGCATATTTATCGCCCGACAGAGTGGGAAGCTTGAAGAACTGGTTCCGGGTATTCGTCTTATAGAAAGTGGCATTCAAACCAATGCGGTTCTTTAAAAAACGCGCTTCTATCCCCGCCTCAAAGGAATGCGTCATCTCCGGTTCCATATCCTTGAACGGCGCGGCATCACTTGCCAGGAACTCTCCACCCGCCGTGATATGCGAGGAAGGATTTGTGATGAACATGGGAATATCATTGCCCACCATGCTGTATGCCCCCCTTATCTTTGCCAGTGACACCCATCGGGGTAAAGTCATCAGCTTATTGAATATCAGCGAAAATCCCACGGAGGGATAGAAGAACCCGCTTTTCTCATGAGATGTATAAGCCAGCGTGGAGGACCAGTCATTACGGGCCGACAAATCAAGATAGACAAACTCGTTGTAGCCCAGTTGTGCCGTCGCAAACAAGGACTGCAATTGGCGCCGCGCATCAATCTTCTGGTCCAGCCCAGCGGAACCATTCATGATGATATTGGCCAGATTGAACACATTGGCATATTTCAGCGAAGCTGTTTTAGAGTCATAGCGGGTGGAGTTCACTGTCTTGTCATTGATACTGGCACCGAGCGCCGCGTTGAGAGAGAATGCATCCCACTGCTTTTTCATCATCAGTATGGCGTCTCCGTAATATTGGGTTTCCTGATAGTCCATCTCGATATAACGCCCATTGGCTCCCGCTAACGCCGGAGCGGTAGAGGCATAGAACTGCTGGCGCACCTTGTCGTTAATATAGTCTACATTGCCACGGGTCTGCAGGCTTAACCAATCGTTTATCTTCAGATTGGCAGATAAGGAGACTATGACATGCATACGGTTCTCCTTGCTCAATATGCGATTGGTAATCCAGTAGGGATTCTGCTCAAAATCCTCGTAGGAGGTATGCCAATTCTGTATGTTCAGGTTTCTACCCTCATCATAAACCTCGAAGTTCTCCTTATAATAAGAAATATCCTCACCCCGTGGAAAACGGTAGAGCCCCACCAAAGGATTCATGTAGAAACCACCCACGGTAGGCTTGTTCTTCACCACCTGGCGCATCAAGTTCATACTGCCATCTAACTTCAGACGGGAATTCAACAGAACGGAAGTCTCTCTGAAAGTGAGGTTGTGCTTCGAAAGGTTATGTTTCCCAATGATGCCATGCCCCGTAGTATTGGCATAGGAGAAATAGTTCTGCAACTTCTCATTGCCGTGACTCAAGGAGATGGAAGTTATGGAGGTGACACCAGTAGAGAAGAAGTCTCTCAGATTATCATATTCGGGAAGGTTTGCCCGTTCTCCCCAACTGTCCACACCGTCACTTACTCCATAGCGGTTCTGCATCTTGGGTAGTGCAAAAGCATTGTCGAACATCAGGCTCGTCGAGAAAGAAACACTGCGCTGCCCGTGCGACTGCCCCTTCTTTGTAGTAATCAGTATCACCCCATTGGCGGCCTGACTACCATACAAAGCTGCCGCTGGAGCTCCTTTCAGGATACTGATACTCTCTATATCCTCAGGATTCAGATTGGAAATGCCATCTCCTCCGTCACGGTTGCCGGCATTGGCCGTTCCACCTATGGCAGAGTATGCTTGCTCGGAAGTGGAGTTCAGAATGGGAACACCGTCTATCACATACAGCGGTTGGTTGTCACTCGCCACCGAGCGGATTCCACGGATACTGACTTTGGCTGAGGCTCCCAGACCGGAAGAAACCTGATTAACACGCACACCTGCCGACTTGCCGGTCAACGAAGTAATTAAGTTGGGCATTTTTACTCGCGTCAACTCCTCGTTTTTTATTAAATCTGTGGCGTAAGAAAGAGAATTTTCTTTCTTTTCGATACCCAAAGCGGTAACAATAACGTTATCCAGCTCTATCATATCTTCTCTTAGCGTGATATGAAAGGTCGAACGTCCTTCCACCTCAATATCCTGGGAAATGTAGCCGATAAACGAAACACGAAGCACTGCATTATCGGCAACCACCAGAGTGAATTTTCCTTCCGAATCCGCTATCGCACCATTGGCAGTTTCTTTCTCTTGAATAGTGGCACCGGCCAACGGAAACCCGCTTTCATCCAGCACACGGCCACTTATCATCACTTTAGAAAGCTGTATTTCAGAATGTCCCGGACGCTGCATACGCTCCATAAAATCCTCCGGGCAATCCGTCCATCCTATAGAAAACAGCCCTAAAATTAACGTATATAATGTAGTATATTTCATTGCATTAAATTGCCAATTACTTGCAAACTTAAGTATTTTCTCCGAATAAAAAAAGCCATAAAATCTGAGAAAAGAAACTTTTAAAATGAAAAACAGCGAAGAACTTTGGTTTATTGTGGAATATTATGTATATTAGGGGCATGTATAGCAATATAAATCTATTCAAGATAGAAACAAACCATGTGGTTCCTGCCCGGGGAAAGGTCTTGATTTCCGAACCCTTTTTGTGTGACCATATGTTTGGACGATCCGTCATTCTACTGGTGGACCATACACATGACGGCACAATGGGACTGGTTCTGAACAAACCGCTCCCCCTATTCTTGAATGATGTGCTGAAAGACTTCGACTGCCCGGAAAACATACCTATCTATAAAGGAGGACCGCTCAGCACAGATACGTTGTTCTATCTACACACGCTCGAGGGTATTACCGGAGCGCTGTCCATCGGCAAAGGCTTCTACCTGAACGGTGACTTTGAAGCCATTAAAAACTACATCATGCAGGGAAATCCCGTTCAAGGCAGAATCAGATTCTTCTTGGGATACTCCGGCTGGGAGTACGAACAACTGGGCCGGGAAATTGAAGAAAACACCTGGCTGGTAGGCAAAGAAAACATCAGTTCGCTAATGAACGAGGCGGCCAGCGGCACACTCTGGAAGAAGGCATTGTGCAAGCTGGGAGCAAAATATGAAATATGGTCGCGCTTCCCCCAGATTCCAACGTTCAATTAGTGCTGCGGAGAAGTTGCAACAGTACGACATCCTTATAGCATCCTCCTACGCGCCACCACTCCTTCAAAAGCCCGCAACGCACAAAACCGCAGGATTCAAAAAGGCGGATACTTGCCTCATTATCCACCGAGATATGGACTATCAACTGTTTCAGATACAAGAAACTGAAAACATAGTCGCACAGCAAACGCAGCGCTTCCTTGGCATAACCATTGCCCTGATACTCCTTCCGTATGGCAATGCCCACCTCTCCCCGGGCATGCATGGGAGAAAACTCTGTAATATCGATGGTACCTATCAGCGCATCATCCTCTGCACGTACAATCATCATACGCAGCTGGCGGTCGGCAAACATATCGCATTCGGAATTCTCAATATATTGTTTCAAGACAAATCTGGAATAGGGTACGGTGAAGTTCGTCACATCCCAAGTCTGGGAATCATTCTCCATAGCATACATCACTTCCAGGTCTTCCGGCTCCATAGCACGGAGACGCACCCTTTCACTGCAGAAATAAGATTTATTCATATCTTCCAGTCGGTTACATTTCTTCTTCTTTATTGATATGCAGTTCTTTACGCAGGCGTCCCTCACCCGGTAGGCAGAACAGAGAAGCCGTCAGTCCTATCAGTGCACACAGTGCACCCGTACTGCTCAACATGATATAATAGGTGAAAAAGCCTGCAAGCACCGGTATGGCAAGCAATGCCAGCCGCACGCCACTCCACAGCGCATAGAGGCGGAGGGCTTCGGGAAGCGTCACTACATCTATTTTCCGGATTAATACCCATGAAAAGAGTTTCAAGGCTATGGGTACGCAAGAGGCAGCCAGCAGAATGGTTACCGTCTCGGCCATATAGGTGGCACGTACATCTCCGGCATACATACCTACCCATTCGCCTCCGGTTTCTCCAAGCAGGACGAGCAGGATGGGAAGCATCCAGAAATAGGCAAAAGTTGTTCGGACACGCGCTGCGGTCTTCTTTATTTGTTCTTCCATTTAGTAAATTGATAGTGGATAATGAATAATTGATAATGGCCCCAAACAATCAGGCAGTTCCGGAAAATGGAGTGCGGTTCACAATACTGCGTCCCAGAGTCACTTCATCCGTATACTCCAATTCGTCACCGATGGAAATGCCACGGGCTATGACGGAGAGCTTCACGCCCAGTTTTTCCAGCTTGCGGTAGATATAAAAGTTGGTGGTATCTCCCTCCATCGTCGTGCTCAGCGCAAGAATCACTTCATTGATGCCGCCGGCGGCTACCCGCCGCACAAGACTTTCTATCTGCAAGTCTCCGGGGCCAATGCCATCCATCGGCGAGATGACGCCTCCCAGCACGTGATACAAACCACGGAACTGTTGTGTGGCTTCCACAGCCATCACATCGCGGATGTTCTCTACCACACAAACCACAGAGGCGTCCCGTTGCGGACTGGAACAGATACGGCACGTCTCCGTATCTGATATATTATGGCATACCTTGCAATATTTCACTTCATGCTTCAGCGTCACGATGGCATTGCCGAACGCTTCCACCACTGCCGTATCCTGGCGGAGCAGGTGAAGAACCAGCCTCATAGCCGTCTTGCGTCCCACTCCGCGCAGCGTGAGCAGCTGTTCCATGGTGTGCGGCACTTTACCGCCGAAACGCTCCACTATATCGCGGCTGGCGGATATGATGCTCGCGGCCTTGGATCTGTAGAACCCGCACGAGCGTATCAGCCCCTCGAGCTCTTCCCTGTCCATGGTGGTGAAACCCACGGGCGTGTTGCACCGAGCAAAGAGGTCTTTCGTGACCATGTTCACGCGCTTGTCCGTGCACTGCGCAGACAGTATGACCGCGACGAGCAACTCGAAATCATCGTTGTGTTCGAGCTCGCAATGCGCATCGGGGAAATCCTTTTTCAGTTGTGCGATGATATCGTTTGCTCTGGACATCCTACGCCTCCGTTATGACAAATTATATCATAACGGACGGGCGAAAGTAAAGCGTATATCAAAGGATACGCGTGTACTTTCCGTCACCGTAGTCGACATACGCCGCCGCAAAGGAAGAAAACGCGTACGCGTTGGCCTTGAAATACGCCAGCCCGTCGATATCCGTGCGCACGGACAGCGTACAGCTGCCCACGAGCCTTACGGGAGTGTCCGTGACCGCGGCGCGATGACCCGCCGCCGAGAGAAAATTCGCGCATCTGAGCGTCTGACTGCGCCCGCCCAATACCAGAAGTATTTCCATTTTCCACCGCCTTTTGTGCTTCTTTCGTTCTCTTTCGCTTTATCGGATAATAGATTACAGTATGTATAACGCTAACGGAGGCGACAGATGATCTACCTG
>ERZ827168.4925-NODE-4925-length-11715-cov-2.741509_pt1 | contig 11715 bp, 10 predicted proteins | sample MGYA00519868_ERZ827168 | MGnify/ENA primary metagenome ERZ827168 (study PRJEB31778, sample SAMEA3449271) | human gut metagenome | biome: human gut; feature: human-associated habitat; material: faeces | place: United Kingdom | collected 2010/2012 ...
GCGCTGCTTTTTCCTTTCCAGTGAAACAGCATGCCCGTGTGGGCGATGCGCACGGGCGGGCACATCGCATGTACGCGGGGGTACAATTCCCGCAGCTTCTCACGGAAGCCTTCAAACTGTGTTTCATCAAACTTTTCCGCATCATAATTGGACACCGTCGGGATGCGCACCAGCTGCGCCAGGCGCTGTACAGCCCCCTCTGTGTCCACGGCGACGGGCGTGGGCGCCGCCCCAGCCCCCGCCTCCGGTTTGAACCGGGCCGCACGGATGCACAACACGGCGCACAACGCCAGCACAGCCGCAAGTATGAGCCAGCCGATCATAAAAACTCCTCCGTTCTGTTGGATATGGCTTGTTTTCATCATACCACAAGCAGGCAAAAAAAGGAAGCGGACGCCCCTGGGACGTCCGCTTTGCATGTGGTTTTAAAACTCAATCTTTTTCTCGATATAAGCGCGCAGGTCCTCGATCTTCACACGCTCCTGCTGCATGGTGTCGCGGTCGCGCACGGTCACACAGCCGTCGGCGGCCGTCTTGTCGTCGCCCACGGTCTCAAAATCGATGGTGATGCACAGCGGCGTGCCGATCTCATCCTGGCGGCGGTAACGCTTTCCGATGGAGCCGGTCTCATCATAATCCACCATGAAATACTTCGCCAGCTCGGCGCGCACTTCCTCGGCCTTGGGGGCCAGCTTTTTCGAAAGCGGAAGCACGCACGCCTTGAAGGGCGCCAGCGCCGGATGCAGGCGCATCACCACGCGGGTGTCGTTTTTCCCGGCGTCCACCACTTCCTCGTCGTAGGCCTCGCAAAGGAACGCCAGCGCCACACGGTCCGCGCCCAGGGACGGCTCCACAACATAGGGGATATAGCGTTCATTGGTCTCCGGGTCAAAGTATTCAAGACTCTTGCCGCTGGCCTCCTGATGACGGCCCAGATCGTAATTGGTGCGGTCGGCAATGCCCCACAGCTCGCCCCAGCCAAACGGGAACAGATACTCAATGTCCGTCGTAGCCTTGGAATAGAAGGACAGCTCCTCCTTCTCATGGTCGCGCAGGCGCATGTTTTCCTCTTTCATGCCCAGGCTCAGCAGGAAGTTCTTGCAGTAATCCTTCCAATAGTAGAACCAGTCCAGATCGGTGTCCGGCTTGCAGAAGAACTCGCACTCCATCTGCTCGAACTCCCGGATGCGGAAAATAAAGTTGCCCGGCGTGATCTCGTTGCGGAAGGATTTGCCGATCTGGCACACGCCGAACGGCAGCTTGCGGCGCGTGGTGCGCTGGATATTGGCGTAGTTGACAAAGATGCCCTGCGCCGTTTCAGGCCGCAGATAGACCTCATTCTTGGCGTCTTCGGTAACGCCCATAAACGTCTTGAACATCAGGTTGAACTTGCGGATGTCGGTAAAATTCTTGCTGCCGCATTCCGGGCAGGCGATGCCATGCTCGCGGATATATGCCGTCATCTCGTCGAAGCTCATGCCCTCGGCGTGTCCGCCCGCGTCCTCGATGAGCTTGTCCGCGCGGTGACGGGCATGACAGTCCCGGCAGTCCATCAGCGGGTCGGAAAAGCCGCCCACATGGCCGGAGGTGACCCAGGTCTGCGGGTTCATCAGAATGGCGGAATCCAAGCCAACATTGTATTTGGATTCCTGCACGAACTTCTTCCACCAGGCCTTTTTGACATTGTTTTTAAACTCGACGCCAAGAGGGCCGTAATCCCAGCTGTTGGCCAGGCCGCCGTAGATCTCGCTGCCCGGATATACAAAGCCCCGGTTTTTGCACAGGGCGACGATCTGGTCCATGGTCTTTGCGCTGTTTTCCATCGTGACACACCTTTTCTTATAAATGATAGGAACAATAAGACATGGGTTTATTGTACGGCAGGCGGCGCGGTTCGTCAAGGGTTTGGCTTGACTTCGCGCGCATTGTGTCATATAATATTTTAGCTTGGATTCCTCGTGTAAGCGCCGTATCCGCCGCGCTGGCACGCAGACATCCGTGCCAAAACCGCATACCGGGGTGTAGCGCAGTTGGTAGCGCGCCTGCTTTGGGAGCAGGATGCCGGGAGTTCGAGTCTCCCCACTCCGACCAAAACACCACTAAAATCATAGATTTTAGTGGTGTTTTTCATAAAAAAGCGCAAAAGCTTTATGGTAAGGTCAAAAAACTTGCGGCGCGCCAAAGCACGATGAAAGGAGACGAACGTATGGCCTACAGCGAGCTGATCAAAAACTTTGAACGCATTCGGGACTATATGCGCGAATTCTATGTGTACGGTTTTAAAAGCCGCGATGAGTTCACGAAGAAAAGCGCCCGCTCCTATGATGACGAGCGCCGCCGCGTTGAAAGCTGGCTGGGTGATTATATGCGTTTTCGGCAGACCGCTGACGGAAAAAAGGTCTTTCTCTCCATCGACAGCCGTATTTCTCATCACAATCCGCTCTACAAGGCATGGAAAGCGAAAAGCTTTACCGATGGGGATATCACGCTTCATTTTCTGATCTTCGATGTTTTATCCGGTCCGGATATCGCGCTGCCGCTCAGCGGCATCATGGATGAAATCGACCGGCGGCTTTCGTGCTTTGACGAGCCGAAAACATTCGATGCATCCACCGTCCGCAAAAAACTGAAGGAATACGCCGAGCAGGGCCTTATCTGTACAGATCGGTCCGCAAAAACATTGCTGTACCGCCGTGCGGCCACGGCTCAGCCTGCCTGTACAGATGCGCTTGACTTTTTTTCCGAGGTCGCCCCCTGCGGCGTGATCGGTTCTTTTTTGCTGGATAAAGCCGATTCCCATGAGGAACACTTTGTGTTCAAGCATCACTATATCACCGGGGCGCTGGACAGTGAGATTTTGTACAGATTGTTTGAGGCGATGCACAGAAAACAGTCCGTCCAAATCGAAACCGTCAACCGGCGCAGGGAGCGCACCGCCGCGCAGAAGGTTGTTCCCCTGCGCATTTTTATCAGTGTGCAGAACGGCCGCCAGTATCTGATGGCTTATGCTCCGCGGAACAAACGGATCGGCTCCATCCGGCTTGATAATATTCTGTCGGTCCAGACGGCGGGAAATTGCGAAAGCTACGATACATACCGGCAGAAGCTTGACCAAATGCAGAAGCATATTTGGGGCGTCAGTACCGAAGGGGGATGCGCGCGGCTGGAGCAGGTGGAGTTTACCGTGCGGTATGATGACGGTGAAGCATATATCCACCGCCGTCTGGAACGGGAAAAGCGCTGCGGACAGGTCGAGCGTGTCGACGCTCACACCAGCCGCTTTTCCGCCGACGTCTATGACGCGGGCGAGCTGGTGCCGTGGATCCGTACCTTTATCTGCCGCATTGTCAGCATTCATTTTTCCAATCAGGAGCTGGCGGCGCAGTTCAAAAGGGACATCGACGCGATGGCTCGCTTGTACGGGCTGAACGGAGGCGATGAAGCATGATTTTCAGCGAGCTTTACGGCGCTTACTACAACACAGTCGCGGCCGTTCTGCGCAAAGCAGTTCAGCGCCCGCTCACGAAGGAAGATCTGCGAACGGTTATCGAGCGCTGTGCGTTTTCAGAGAGCGTTTTATCCATCGAACCGGCGCTCACGAGCGAAAAATGGCAGCTGCTCCGGCCGGACGGCACAACGCCCCTCCTCCATCCGCCGACCATGCCGCTTACGGTGCTGCAAAAGCGGTGGCTGAAGGCGATTTCTCTTGACCCGCGCATCCGCCTGTTTGATTTTGACAGTTCCGGCCTTGAGGATGTGCCGCCGCTGTTCACGCCGGACGACATTTACATTTTTGACCGGTATGCGGACGGCGACCCATTTGAAGATGAGGTATACATACAAATCTTCCATCGGATACTGGACGCGATCAAAAAGCGGTATCCGCTCAGTATTGATGTAAAAAACCGCCGGGAGGCCCGCACACATCTGAACGTCATGCCGGAATATCTGGAGTATTCCGAAAAGGACGACAAGTTCCGCCTGGTTGCCTCCGGCTGCCGGTACGGAAAAACCATCAATCTTGGGCGGATTTTGTCCTGTAAGCCCTTTCGGGGAGAACGGTACGGGCGCCAAAGCATCTGTGCCGCCGCAAACAAACGCGTTGTGATCGAGCTGTATGACGGACGCAATGCCCTGGAACGGGTGCTGCTTCACTTTGCGCACTTTGAAAAAGAGGCGCAGCGGCTGGACGAAAAGCACTACCGCGTCACGATCAACTACCGGCAGGACGACGAGACAGAACTGGTGATTCGGGTGCTTTCTTTCGGCTCGTTTATTAAGGTAACTGAGCCGGAACGCTTTGTGGGACTGATCAAAAAACGGCTGGAAATGCAAAAAAGCTGCGGACTCTTTTGAGTTCGCAGCTTTTTTTCCGTGATAAGGCAGGAAAATTTTAGTATTCTATGGATGCAAGATGACCTTTGCGGGTGTTTGAATGTTCTTTCACCGCGGTGCGCGAGGAGGTTCCAAAGCGTATGCCGGTCAGGCTTGCGCGTGGCAGCCGCAAAAGCGGCGGGGTCCAACTCCCCTTTATATCGCAGGTTCGATCCTGCCTTACATCCGTCAGGATGTATGCCAGTTGGTTTGGTCGCCGCGGGAAGCGGCAAGCAGGCGTACCTTCGGGTACGGATGAAAACAGGATTCGTTATCCGGTCAGAAATGCGCAGTGCATCTTTGGATGCAGCAAGCATTGCGGGCAATGCTTACCGGGCCCTGTCTGAAAACGGATACCGTGCAAAGGGCCAAACGGCCAGGAAGCAATTCTCCGCCGGTTGGCGCCATGCGCTGAAGGGTTCAGCCGCCGGGCAGGCATGGATGACGAATCACGAATTTAGACCCGAGGAGGTTTTTTATATGAAAAAGGTTATTATCAATGAGAATCAGAAGGGTTTCCTGTTTCATAACGGACGGTTTGTAAAGCTTCTGGGCGCAGGAAAGTATCCGTTGTTCGGCGCCCGGGAAATTGAGATCGTCTCTTTGAAGGAGCCTCTCATATCTGCAAAATGCGAACTGGACACCCTTCTCGCAAACAGCGAGGTCGCCAAACTGACCTCTGTCTGCGAAGTTGCGGACCAGCAGCTGGCGCTTCACTACACAAGCGGAAAATTCGACGGAGTGCTCCGCCGCGGCAAATACGCCTTCTGGTCTGTGCTGGAGCGTCACGAGTACCAGCTTGTGGATATCTCCACGCCCGAGGTTGCGGAGGATGTGCCGCAGTACATATTCGCAAAGCTTCCCACCACGGTTTATACAAAAGTGGAGGTGGCCCAGTATCAGAAAGCACGGCTGTACTTTGACCAGAAGTTGATCCGCATTTTGGACGCCGGCACCTATTACTTCTGGAAAAACAATATCCGGGTAGACGTGAACCTTGTGGACACGCGGCTCACCCGGATGGAGATCACCGGGCAGGAGATCATGACGCAGGATAAGGTCGGCCTTCGCATCAATTTTGTGTGCAATTACCGCATCACGGATTATGTGAAGATACTCACCGAAATCGACGACTATGCCGGGCAAATGCACGTTGCGGCGCAGCTCGCTCTTCGGGACTTTGTAGGGAAGCAAAAGCTGGACGACATTCTGGCGAATAAAGACGAGCTGTCAAGGTATGCCTTTGAGCGCCTTAAGGCAAAAGAAAACGAGTTCTTCGTGGAAATTATCGACGCGGGCGTGAAGGATATCATTCTTCCCGGCGAGATCCGCGACATCATGAATACAGTGCTGATCGCGGAAAAGCGGGCGCAGGCCAACGTCATCACCCGTCGGGAAGAGGTCGCCTCCACCCGCTCGCTGCTCAACACCGCAAAGCTGATGGAGGAAAACCCGACGCTCTACAGGCTCAAGGAGCTGGAGCATATTGAGCGCATCTGCGAGAATGTGGGCAATATCAACTTAAACGGAAACGGAGACGTTCTCTCTCAGCTTATGGGCCTGATGCATCCGGGAACAGCCTCCTGATATCCGGAGCCGGAGCGGTGAAAGCCGCATGTTCCGGCCCCGTCGGAAAGGGGATCACCATTGTGATCGAAGTAAAGGGAAAATTCAATACCGCGCTGTGCTATACGCCGGCGCTGGACGGAAAAGCAGAGGAGCAGATCCGCCTGGTCTGCGACGAAGAAGCGTTTCGGGACAGCAAAATCCGCATCATGCCGGACGTTCACGCGGGAAAAGGCTGTACCATCGGGACGACCATGACCATTACGGATAAGGTGGTTCCCGGTATGGTGGGTGTGGATATCGGCTGCGGCATGGAAACCGTCAGGATCGCACAACGGGAGATCGATTCTGAAAAGCTGGATGCGCTGATCCGCAGCGCGATCCCCTGCGGACGGGAAGTGCGCAGGGCCTCCCACGAATACTGCTCGTCCATCGACTTGAGCGCGCTTCGCTGCGCGCCTTACGTCAATCTGGAGCGGGCGAAAAAAAGCATCGGCACGCTGGGCGGCGGCAACCATTTTATCGAGGCGGATCGTTCCGATACGGGCGATATTTATATCGTCGTTCATTCCGGCAGCCGCCATCTGGGCGTTGAGGTCGCCGATTACTATCAGGAACAGGGCCGAATGGCATTGTGGGGCGGCGCACGCTACCAGATCGGGCAGTTCATCGAAACGCTCAAGTCGGAGGGGCGCTTTCAGGAGATCCAGCCCGCAGTAACCGCCCTCAAAAAAGAGCATAAAATCAGCATACCGAAAGACCTGGCCTATGTGGAGGGCAAGCTTTTCGAGGATTATATCCATGATATGCGCATTGTGCAGCGCTTCGCTGTGTTGAACCGCAAAGCGATGATGGATGTGATCCTTTCCGGTATGGGCTTTACAAAAGCAGACGAATTCACGACCATTCACAACTATATCGACACGGACGCGATGATCCTGCGCAAAGGCTCGGTTTCTGCCAAGAAGGGCGAAAAGCTGCTCATTCCCATCAATATGCGGGACGGCAGCCTTATCTGTATCGGAAAAGGAAACCCGGAGTGGAACTGCTCCGCCCCTCATGGGGCCGGGCGGCTCATGAGCCGGAGAGCGGCGTTTTCCACGCTTTCCATGGAACAGTACCGGAAGGAAATGAAGGGCATTTACTCCACCTGTGTTGTTCCGGATACGTTGGATGAATCCCCTATGGCCTATAAGAGCATGGAGGAAATCATCGCGCAGATCGAACCCACGGCGCAAATCGCAGAGCGTGTCAAACCTGTTTATAACTTTAAGGCGGCAGAATGATGAAAACACCTGTTTGTTTGACTTTCCCTGTAAAGACAGGCTGCCTGTAAGAAAGCGGTGCCCTGACGGTTCTTACAGGCTGCCCGAACTGTCGGGGAGTGATTTAATTGAAAAGAACGCGGGCTTATTACCGGCGGCAGAGAAACCGGGCCATTGAAAGAAAGCTGGGGATCCTGCGCAGGCTTGGCGGAGAGGAGTATGTATATGCCTGGACGCGGGGTGCATACGGCCGTCTCGCCAAAGGAAAAATCCACTGTTCCTGCCCCATGTGCCGGGCAAAATCCCGTGATGAGCACAGCCATAGGGACAAAAAGGCTTTTTTATCCGCCAAGCAGCAAATGGATGCGTGACACACACGCCGAAAGGAGGAGCACCGGATGAAAGATACAATACAAAAAGAACTGGCTCAAATTGAACAAACACAAAATGTGCGGATCTTGCTGGCGGTCGAATCTGGCAGCCGGGCATGGGGCTTTGCCTCTCCGGACAGCGACTATGATGTACGGTTCATCTACGTCCGCCCGAAAGATGCGTATTTGCGGCTTCAAAAACACCGTGATGTGATCGAATTGCCGATCAACGACGCGCTGGATATCAACGGGTGGGACCTCACCAAGACGCTGCGGCTTCTGCATAAGTCCAACCCAACGCTGTTTGAATGGGGTGCCTCCCCCATTGTATATTTAGAAACAGATTTTGCGGCACGGTTTAAATCTGTTATGGGGCGATATTTTTCTTCGAAGAGAGGGCTGTATCACTATATCCATATGGCGGCCGGCAACTACCGCGAATACATCAAAGGCGATATGATAAAGGCAAAGAAATATTTTTATGTCCTGCGCCCGGTCCTCGCCTGCCGGTGGATCCTTGACAAAGGCTCCCCGCCGCCCATGCTGTTTTCCGAACTGATGGAGAGCGGGCTTGCACCGGAATTGAAACCGGAAGTCGAGCGTCTGCTCGAACTCAAGGTGAATTCCCCTGAAATCAGGATGATTCCGCAGATCAGGACGCTCAACGAATATCTCAGTTCCAGCATAGCAGAAATCGAACAAAAAATCGCGCGTCTTCCCAATGAGCGGGAAATCGGCTGGGAAGAGCTGAACGAACTGTTCCTGTCGCAGCTTATATAGTTTGCAGCAGCGCTTTCTTTGGCCTAAGCCAATTTGTTTTCAATGCGGCGGGCAAAACATGTACCGTTATTCCAATTAAAACAGCGGCCGGAGCAAAATGCTCCGGCCGCTGTTTTTGCAATATCAAGCAGTATTTTCCGCCATCCAACGGCCTATTCCCGGCCCTCCTGTAATGCAGACCGTATTCGAGGCCCTGCGGGTTTGCGCCCATGCAGACGGCCATGGCCTTTTTCTTCCTGCTGACGCCGCCCGGAATTTCAAAGCATTTTTTGCTCCACCGAATGGAGCCGTTCAGCCTACGTTCCCTGTCTCACGGTATTCGCGCCAGACATTTTCAAAGAAATCATCATCCTTCGGAATGGGGCGGACGGGACGCCATTCAAACACACATGCGCCGTCCCGGTACAGCATCTCCTGCACCCGGCCGCCCCGGCTTCCGTCATCCAGCACAAAGGTAAAGGCGTCAGGCAGCTGTGCATAAGGCTTTTTGCCCGCAGGGTCTGTATACAGGGCGCTGCCCCGGCTTTTTCCTCCCTGCTGCATATAATCCAGCATAGCCGCCAGATAGGCATACTGGCTGATGAGCATATCACGCAGACGGTAGACCCAGCGCAGCTCTGCGGCCTCCGAGGCCGTGACGTTCCGCTCAAAGGAGGCAAGCTGAGCCTTCACCTCCGCAAGATAAACGGCAATCGCCCCGCCGTCACGAATGGCCGCGCCGCATTCGCTCATGCGCCGGGCCGCCTGTGCCCATAATGCACGCACATTGCCCTGCGGCTGCAGGGCGCGACGCGCCAGCGCGCCCATCTGCTCCAGCGCCTGTGCCGCTGCCTGCTCGAATCCCTCTTCCGGCGCGCCGCCGCGCTTTGCGGCAATATACTGCGCCGCGCGGGTGCTTCCCACCTGGCCCGCGTTCAGCGCCGTGCCTCCGGGCCGGTACACGCCATGGCTGGCACTCGCTTCGCCCACGGCAAAAAGCCCTGCTACATTCGTCTGCCACCAGCAGTCGATGGCGAGGCCGCCGTTATTGTGCTGCGCGCACAGCGAGATCTCAAGAGGCTCACGGGCAAGGTCCACGCCTTTGTCCCGGTAAAATTCCACGGCCGGAGCGTTCATGTGGCCAAGACGCTCGACGGGCGTGCCGAAGCACGCACCCGCCCGGGTCAGATAATCGCGCGCCTCCGGCTCCAGTTCATCATAAGAAAACGCGCCGCCCACAGGGTTCCGGCGGTAATCCAGATACACCCGCCGCCCCTTGCAGCGTTCCAGATAGACCAGAACGTCGATGATGGAGCTTCCCCCCGCCACCTTCCGCACATCGAACGGCCACTGATACCCCTTCAGAAACAGTTTGCTGAGCATCTCGGCAGGTGTTTTAAAAAAGTCCATCAGGAATTCCCGCTCGTCCGAGCCGTCTTCCGCGGCGGAATAGACGCGGGGAAGCACCTGCATGTAGGTCCCCGATACGTTCCACCGCGGCTTTACCGACGCCAGACCATATTGCCACTCGGTCAGGTTTTTTCCTTTCACCCCGGCCTCCAGCGCAAGGCCTGTGGCCCCGTAGTGTCCGGCGGGATACACACTGTCAGCGTACATACCGGCCGGGCCTCCGGTAGCGTATACAATGTTTTTGCATTGTATCAGGACGAAACGGTCTGTTTCCTCCCGCGCGGCGGTATCCAGGCAGAGCAGGCCGTACGCCGTATGGCCGTCGCTGAGGATGCGGATGACCTGAAGATGGTCCAGCATAGGAATACCCTTGGCCTGCACGGCCTGCTCCAGGCACTCGGTCATCTGCCTGCTGGTGTATGGGCCTACGCTGGTGGCACGCCTGCGCGGGTCGTGATCTGTTTTGTAGCCGATGTATTCTCCGTAACGGTTGCGCGGGAACGGAACGCCCAGTTCCACAAGCTTCAGAAAGCTCTGGGCAGAAAGCGCAGCCTCGCACAAAGCGATATCGCCGTCCACACACTGCCCTGAGAACAGCGTTTCAGCCATTTCCCGCACACTGTCGCCCTCCGGGCCGGAAAGTGTAAGCTTATAATAGGTCTGCTTGTCGCTGCCTGTATTCCGACTGGTTCCGGCAAGGCGGTTCTCCGTCACAATGAGGATATCCCGCTGGCCCAGCTGCCACAGCCGGTCAGCAGCATTGTAGCCTGCGGCGCCTGTTCCCACGACGGCCGTGTTGCATCGGCAGAGCCGGGCCGAGAAGCCCCCGGCGGAAAAGCGTTCCTCCAACATGGCGCATCCTCCTTACAGGCGTTTGATGTGAAAACCGCCGTCCACATCGATATAGTTGCCCGTTGTATACAGGAATTTATCGCTGCACAGCGCGCTCACGGCATTGGCCACATCCTGCGGAGTGCCCCAGCGGGCGATGGGAAACATTCCGTCCCCGATCATCTTATCATATTTGTCCTGCACGGCGCTCGTCATATCGGTGGCGATGACGCCCGGGCGCACTTCGTGTACCAGAATGCCCTCCTGTGCCAGGCGGTCGGCGTACAGGGTCGTCAGCATGGAGACGCCTGCCTTTGATACACAATACTCGCCGCGATTGACGGAGGATACCACCGAACTGCAGCTGGAGACGTTCACAATAACGCCCTTCCGGCCATCCAGCGGCGCCTGACGGATCATCTGCTTCGCTACGGCCTGCGTCAGGAACATGTTCCCCTTGGTGTTGACGCCCAAAACATAATCAAAGCTCTCCTCCGACATTTCCAGCAGGTCCGCGCGTACACGGGGCGCCACACCGGCGTTGTTCACCAGGGCGTCCACACGGCCGAAGGCAGTGAGCGCCGCATCAAGTATCCTGAGCCTGTCGTCGTGGTCGCCGATATTCGCCTGTACATAAGCGCAGCAGACGCCCTGTTTTTGCAGCGCATCCACGGCCGCCTGGTTTTTCTCCTGCGGGCCGGTGGCCACCATCACGATATTGTAGCCGTCCAGGCCCAGCTGCCGGGCGATTGCAAACCCGATGCCCCGGCTGGAGCCTGTCACGATCGCTGTCTTTTTCATCTTTTCTTCTCCTTTTCCGGCAGGCGGGGCTTATTTGCGGTGCTCGCGCGCCACTGCCTCTGCGTTGTATTCCTTAAACATCGGCCCGTACAGGGCGCTGTCCTTGATGACACAGCCCGTACGGCCGTGATCCCGCATGATCTGGGTGCACATACTGCATGTAACGCAGCATTTTCCGGGGTCCATGGCCCCGGTGGTCATCAGGTCATGAGGCGCATCGGGATAGGCAAAACTTTCCCGTCCAAGCCCCACAAAGCTGCAGCTTCCGTCGGCCAGCTTGGCCGCGCCTGCATAGGGCAGGAACTGGCGCAGCCAGGTGTAGCCGTTGCCCACCACGG
>ERZ827168.4927-NODE-4927-length-11700-cov-3.769343_pt1 | contig 11700 bp, 7 predicted proteins | sample MGYA00519868_ERZ827168 | MGnify/ENA primary metagenome ERZ827168 (study PRJEB31778, sample SAMEA3449271) | human gut metagenome | biome: human gut; feature: human-associated habitat; material: faeces | place: United Kingdom | collected 2010/2012 ...
CAATTATGATTTTGCAGGCAAGTATCTGTTTGAGATGTTGGGCCGCCGTGACGGAACTTCAAAATTCCATCCTGATTATCGTTGGAGTAATTTTGGTACAGGAAGTATCGGATGGAGAATATCTGAAGAAAAATTCTTGAAAGAAAATGCTCTTTGGCTGAATAACTTGAAACTCCGTGCTTCTTATGGTGTCACCGGTGGAGCGGTTAGTAGTCTTGGCAACTATGATTATCTGGCGACAATGAACACTACAGGAACTTATTATTTTAATTCAGGTTTGGCGAGTACGGCTTATCTGGGGTCAATGACAGACTATTCACGTAGCTGGGAAAAATTGCATAATCTCAATATTGGTGTTGACTTCTCTTTGTTGGACAATCGCTTGAGCGGTAGTTTTGACTGGTATAAGAAGGTTATTGCATCAAATGGAGAAGAGCTTTAATTTTTAATATATTTAACAAATTTAAATAACTAAAATTATGGTGAGTTCGGGGGGAATTATGAAAAGAAGATATTTATCAATGTTACTTGCACTAACAGTAGGTGTTGGAGCTTTAGTTGGATGTGAAAGTAACGAAAAAGTAGAAGATAATAAAAAATTGAAAATGAATACACTGCTTCAGACAGCATTTGACCTTTTTACAGGAAAAGGCTTTGCAAAGACAACCGTATCCGACATTGTAAATCAGGCCGGACTGGCAAAGGGAACTTTTTATTTGTATTTTAAAGATAAATATGACTTGCGGGATAAGCTGATCGCATTTAAAGCCAGCCAGCTTTTTGACGATGCACATAAGGCACTGGATGCTGCCGTTATCCCTGACTTCGAGGAAGAAATTCTTTTTGTAACGGACTATATCATTGAACGCTTTCAAAATCAGCAGGGACTGATGAAATTTCTTTCCAAGAACCTTTCGTGGGGAGTATTTCAGGATGCGGTCGGAACCGGATCGCTGGTTTCCCAGAAGTTTTACAACCACTATCTCGATTCCTTACAGCGGTATCACGTAGAATGTTCTTCTCCAAAACTTTTACTCTTCACCCTGATCGAATTTATCAGTTCTACCAGCTATAATTGTATTCTTCATAACGAGCCGGTGTCGATGGAAGAATATATGCCTTATATGCACGCCGCACTCAGGCAGATCTGCAAAGTATATATTACAGAAACTCCGGTTTAAAAAAAGAATGTTGGGAGCAAAAGCCCTCAACATTCTTTTTTCAGTTTTTCTCACGTAGATCATTTCGTTAAGACATTGCCTGATACGGAGAACCTTTTTACCGATAACCTGAAACACTTTCTGAAACAATTCCTAAAATAATTCGTCAAAACGCTTCATTGCCTCGGCTGTCTTCTCATGCTTTCCAAAGGAAGTCAGTCTGAAATAATTCTTTCCATTCTCACCAAACCCTGCTCCCGGTGTTCCCACGATCTGTGCATTCTCAAGCAGATAATCAAAGAACTCCCAGGATTCCATCTCTTTCGGGCATTTAAACCAGATGTATGGAGAATTTACCCCACCTGTAAACCAGATATTTTTCTTCTTCAGAGTTTCTGCGATCATACGTGCATTCTCTCTATAGTACTCAATATTCTGCTGGCACTCTGCCATGCCCTCTTCTGTGAAGACTCTTGCTGCCGCATACTGAATGATATATGGCGTACCGTTAAATTTTGTAGACTGCCTTCTGTTCCACATGTCATGAAGACTTAATGTTGCTCCATTAGAAGCCGTAAACACCAGCTCTGTCGGAACAACCGTATAGGAGAAACGAGTTCCTGTAAATCCTGCTGTCTTGGACAGAGAGCAAAATTCAATCGCACATTCTTTTGCACCCTCAATAGCATAAATACTCCGTGGAAGATCCTGATCGGTAATAAACGCCTCATAGGCAGAGTCATAAAGGATTACCGAATCATTCTTCAGGGCATAATCAACCCATGCTTTCAACTGCTCTTTATTGTAGCTTGCTCCGGTCGGATTATTCGGAGAACAAAGATAAATGATATCTGCCTTTACTTTATCATCCGGCATCGGAAGGAAGTCATTTTCCTCCGTTCCGTTCATATAGATGATCTTCTTTCCATCCATCGTATTTGTATCTACATAAACCGGGTAAACCGGATCAGGGACAAGAACTACATTATCATTTGAAAAAAGTTCTGTGATATTTCCTGTATCGCTCTTAGCTCCGTCTGAAATAAAAATTGCTGCAGGATCAACCTCAATGCCATTCCTTGCATAATAATCTGCAATCGCCTTGCGTGCAAACTCATATCCCTGCTCCGGGCCATATCCCATAAATGTCTCAGACACCGCCTGGGAATCAACTGCCTCATGAAGTGCCTCGATCACGCTCTTCGTAAGTGGAAGAGTTACATCGCCGATTCCAAGACGAATGATCTGATCTGCTTTGTCCGGATGCGTTTCCTCATATACTTTTACTCTTCTGGCAATTTCTGCAAAAAGGTAGCTGTCTTTTACATTCTGATAATTTTCATTTAACTTTGGCATTTTTCTCTTCCTTTCTTTAACCGACTAAAGTACTCTGTAAGTAATATTAGCAGAATTTCTCCAATTAGAAAAGAAGCTGACTGCAATTTCTAAAAATCCATTCTCTGGACCGCTTTTTCTGACTATTCTATGTGCAATTTGTCACAATCTCAGAAAAATATATGCAAAGGAAATACTTTCCACTACAAAAATAACCGGTACTCCAATCATGAATTTCAGTTTTCTTGTCTTGTGCCGGAACATCAGCATCCCTGCCAATGCCCCTGTGCAGCCACCGGCAGCCGCCAAAAGCAACAGTGTTCTCTCCGGTATTCTCCACGCACGTCGCTTTGCCTTCCACTTATCAATTCCGTAGATGATACAGGTCAACAAATTCACCACGATCAGATAATACATAAGCCATTTCATAACCTGATCTCCTCTCTTAGCGTAAATGAATAGATAATCTTTTCTTTCACCGGTTTTTCAAGAAGCCCCTCCAATGCCTGTGCATAATATTCCAACTGTGCATGATAACGTTCTTTCAACTGCTCTGCACTCTTCACCTTGTCCGTCTTATAATCCAGTACTACAATCCCGTCTTCCTCTTCAAAGTAAGCATCTATAATTCCCTGAACAAGAATCACTTCCTTTTCCTGACTTCCTGGCTCACCGGAAAATCCCGGATAGACCTGATCTGCATCCACCCCCAGTACAAAAGGCTGCTCTCTCCATAACTTCCCTTTTCCGGCTGCCGCTGACATTCTTTTTCCACTGCTGCTTTCCAGGAATAATAAAATATCAGATATGCGGATACACGCTGCCATCTCCGAAGTCATCTTTTTCTTCTTTTCAAAATCATGCACTGCATTTTTCAAAGCAGCTTCCGTATATTGCCTGGTAAAATCTAATAATTCCATAAGCTTATGATAAGCAGTTCCTCTGGACGCCCCGGTCAGGCCTTCTTTTTGATCCTGCATAAATCCCGGTACTAACGGAACAATTTCCGGTTCCTGATACAGTTCCTCGCCACCGTCTTCCTGCATTTCACGCATCTGTTCTCCTGCGTAAATTCTCTTTTTCAGTTCTGAGACTGTAAATTTCAATTTCATCTGCTCTTCCTGTAAATAAGGATAAGTATAATTCATCTGTTCTGACAGAAGCTCTTTCCATTCCGGCATATACGACTTTTCTGTATCCCAGTGTTCCAGCACTTCTCTCGCCAGTACTTCTGCCTGACCTGCTGTTGCTGCCCCATAGGATAATTCTTCTCTTGTAACAAGCCGCACCTGTATCCATTTTTCTGCCTTTTTCCAATCTCTCATCAGTGCCGGTAAGATCCAGTCAAAGCAGGTCTTTGCCCCTTCCATCTGATACAGTGCAAGCGAATCTTTTTCATCTGCTTTCCAGCTATTCTGCTTTTCTTCTCTTTTTATTATATCTTCCATCATTTCCAATGCCAGAAGTTCTTCTTCCCCAAGCTTCGCTGTACCGGTCAGGATCATCTTCTCTTTTGCCCTGGTCATGCCAACATAAAGAACTCTCAGTTCTTCCGAAAGATTCTCCAGCTTTGTTTTTTCCTGTATCATTCTTTTCAGAAAAGTTGGATTTTTCGTTCTCTGTTCCAGATCAACTGCATCAATTCCAATTCCCCAGTCCGGATGGATCACAATACTTCCCCTCTGATCCTGCATATTAAAACTTTTTCCCATTCCCGCTACAAATACAATTGGAAATTCCAGTCCTTTACTTTTATGGATACTCATCAGGCGTACCGTATCTGCCTGTTCATCCATAATTCCGGCTTCTCCATAATCAACATTATATTTTTTCAACTGCTCAATATATCTGACAAAATTAAAAAGTCCTTTATAACTCGTCCCCTCAAATGCACACGCCTTTTCAATCAGCATCTCCACATTTGCAATCCGCTGCTCTCCTCCCGGCATCGCAGCAATAAAAGTCCGGTATCCTGTCTCTTCAAGGATCTTTGCCAGCAGATCATGGATCGGAGTATAGGAAAGTATGCTTCTGAAGTATCTGACCTGCCTCGTAAACTCTGCCAGCTTTTCTCTGACCGCTTCTGAAATCTCTCCGCTGCGGTTTTCCGCTTCTGCATCTGATTTTTTCTTTTCTTTCTTTTCTTTTTCTCCGGTTTCTCCACTCCCGTCTGCTCCGGTTTCTTCCGTTTTTTCTTCCCCACACAGCCAGACAGACTCGTAAAATGGCAGATTCGGATATGCCAGCCGGATCTGTGCCAGTTCTTCCGCATCCAGCCCGACAAATGGTGAAGTCAACACTGCTGTCAGTGGAAGATCCTGCCTCGCATTATCCAGAATCCGCAGATAATCTAAAAGGACACTGATCTCATACGTTTCAAAATACCCCTCTCTGCTCACTGAATATGCCGGGATTCCTTCTTCTGCCAGCACTGCTGAAAAAATTTCTGCCCATCCCTGGATACTCCGCGTTAAGATTACAATATCCTTATACTGTATCTTTCGAAAGGAATCACTGTCTTTATCGTAAATATATCCCGATCCCATCATTTCCCTGATCCTTCGTGCGATCATTCTTGCCTCAGCCTCTTTGGCATCTCTTGTCTTCATGTCCTGCTGATTAAAGATCAGAACTTCTGTCTTATCCGTAAAGACGGCATCTTCCGGTATCGGTGGAAACTCTGCTCCCGCATACAGAGCCGCATTTTCATCATATTCGATCCCTCCAAATTCCCGGAACATCAGCTTTTCAAAAAGATAGTTTGTACTGTCCAGTACTTCCTTCCTGCTTCGGAAATTTTTATGAAGATCAATTCTCTGACAGGGACTGCTTTCCACACTGTAAGTATCATACTTCTCCATAAAAAGTTCCGGTCTTGAGAGACGAAATCTGTATATGCTCTGCTTTACATCCCCTACCATGAACATATTATTTCTGCCTTTACTCATCCCTGACACACTCGTCAGGATCGTTTCCTGCACCAGATTACTGTCCTGATACTCATCCACCATCACTTCGGCAAACCGCTCCTGATATTCTTCAGCAACCGCAGATGGCACGATTTTCCCCTCTGTATTTCTCGTCAGGATTGCCAGTGCAAACTGCTCCATATCACTGAAATCAATCATATTTCTCCGCCGCTTTTTTTCATCAAACCGGTCAGCAAACTCCTGTACCAGTCCGGTCAGCGTCCTCATTGCCTGAGCGGAATCCTGCATATCTGCAACCCATTCATCTGCCGTTGCATAGAAATAAGATTTCTGAATCCCATCAATCAGAGCTTTCAACTGCTTCCGGACAGCCTGGACGGATTTCCGCAGCTCCGCATCGACAGTCTCATCTTTTTTACCCGAAAGCTTTTTCCAGTTGAAATCCATCAGAACCTCACTCATTTTCTCATAAGAGTCTGCCCTTTCCAGCTTTTTCAGTTCTTTTTCATCTGATTCCAATGCCTCTGCATACATATACGGACCTGCCGGGAGCTGACAGATTTCCATCGCCTGTCTGACCAGTCCATACAGATCGCCCAGTTGCTGTCTGACACGTTCTTCCACTGTATGCACCATTCTTGAATCTTCCAAATGCTCTCTGTCAATTTCATAATCTTCTGCACAGGAGATCAGCCACTGACGTGGATCAGGATAACTTCTTGAGTATTCATACAACTGAAGAATCAGTTCCTCAATCTTTTTATCCGTTCTGCCTGTTCCATATTTTTCCACAAATTCCCGGAACTCTTCCTCATCTTTTGCATAATGTTCTTCCAGCATTTCATCCAGTACATCCTGTTTAAGCAGACGTAGCTCCCCTTCTTCTCCCACACGGAATGACGGATCGATTCCGATCACATGGAAATGATCCCGGATTACCGACAGACAGAATTTATGCACCGTAGTGATCATCGCACTATGTATTAACGATGCCTGCTGCTCTAGATTCAGATTTCCCGGAAATTCTTCCAGTTTTTTTTCAATCGCTGCCGCGATCCTTTCTTTCATTTCGGCTGCCGCTGCCTCTGTATATGTGACAACAAGCAGCTTATCCACATCCACAGGATTCTTTTCATCCGTGATCCTTGAGATGATCCTCTCAACGAGTACTGCTGTCTTTCCTGAACCGGCAGCAGCCGAAACCAGAATATTTCTGTCACGCAGATCAATAACCTGCCGCTGTTCTTTTGTCCATTTCACTGCCATACTGCCTATGTCTCCTTCTCTATTTCCGGCTTTTTTACTCCCGACTTTTCTTTATCCCTGGCTTTTCTTTATTTCTGACTTTTCTTTATTCCCAGCTTTTCCTTCATACATTCGACTGCTTCTTCCAGTGAATATTTCTGCAACTGACGGTATTCACACCCTTCAATCCGCTGGTCAAATCCGCAGATATCTTTGCAGGCACAGAAATCACATCCTGTATCCTCACCAAGCAGATACGGCAATGCACTTACCTCTCCCTCATACATCTCCGCTTTCAGTTCCTTTTGCTTCGACCTGGTATAAGCAAGTACCGTCTCAAACTTCTCCTGTGGAAGAGCTTTTGATGCACTCCCAAGTAATCCATTCTGATTCCTGCGGAGCGGATAATATAACGAACTTCCTGTCAGATTCGCCTCCAGATGTTCAATTACTTCCTCTTCACCATTCACAAGCCCATCCAGTTTCAGTTCTTTTAAAATACTTTCTTCCGTCTTCTTGTCTGTCTTTTCTCTTGCCACGATCGGATCCTGTATCCTGTAATAAAAAATTCCTGCAGGAACTATCTCCTTTCCCGGATATCTCTTTCCCTCTGCTTCCAGTGCTGCATTCAGATACACCGGCAACTGAAGCTGAAGACCATGATAGAAAGAAGTAATATCAAATACCTTTCTTCCCGTCTTATAATCTGTCACCTTGACATAAACCCGGTTCTCATCTTCGCACGTATCAATCCTGTCGATCTTACCACTTCCGAATTTAAATTCGTATCCTGCCGGTTTAAAATCTCCCTGCTCCATCTGTCGGGTCAATGCCCATACAGACCGGCGGATCAGACGCTTGATCCGATAGATCATATATTCATTTCTTGCACTTGAAAACAGGACTGTATTTCCATAATCCAGAACGCTGCTTTCCACACTTTCATCTATCAGCTCTGTCCTGCGTTCCTCCGGCATTGTTACCCAGTCCAGTTTCTCTTCCTCTGCTTTTCTTGCAAAATGTTCTAATGCCTGATGTGCAATATTTCCCAGATCCATCGCCTCAAATCCGTAGGTTTCCCGGTCAGAAAGCCGTAAACCATAACTCAGGAAATGAGCATAGGCACAGGAAGCAAACTTTTCCAGCCTCGTCACACTCACGCGTTCAGGATCAAGATACAGCTTTTCAGCCATCTGACTTCCCAGCATACCGGCTTCTTTTTTATAAAATCCTGCTCTCAGCAGCTTTTCAACCACTGATCTGCTTTTTTCATCGCCTGCAAACCATGTATAAAGTTCTTTCCATTGTGCATCCAGTCCCTGTTCTTTTTCTCTCAGCCCTTCCGCCAGTCTGAGAATCCCGGTCCTTCTTGTCATCTCACACTGCTGCCATGACTTTTCTTCCTCATCCACCGGTTTTAAATCCGGGAACAACCGCATCAACTCCTGGATCAGATACGATGGCCGGAGAGATTTTCCCTCTCCTGACACTTTTGCCCAGGATAAAAAGAGAAATTTTGTCGGCTTGGTAAGATTTAAATACAAATAAAATTTCTGAATATAAATCTTTTCTTTTGCCCCCGGAGAAAGTGAGATTTCTTTCTTCTGAAACTGCTCCCGGTCACATTCAGACAACAATCCGCCCACTCCTGTATTTCCCGGTAAAAGTGTATCATTTGCCCCTACAAAGAATAAAGCTTTGATATTCTTGATCCTTGTACGTTCTACATCTCCGATCATAACCTGATCAAGACTTGGCGGAATGACTCCTACCTTCGCCTCTTCCAGTCCTGCATCCAGTAATTCACAGTAATCTTTCAGAGCGATTTCTTCTTCACCCAGCAGACTTACAAATTTATCAAATAATTCCATAACGATCCTGTATACCTGTGCATACTCTTTCGCCAGTGCCAGTTCTCCCCGGTCCTGAAATTTTTTCTCCAACTGTGCAATTTTCTGTTGCAGCTTTTCCTGAACAAGATATTCATATACTGCCTGCGTTACATCTCTGACAGTCTTTTTCTTCTGCTTCAGAACCTGTATCAGTCCCATCGTCTTTTCTACAAAGATCACTCTCAGATGATTCAGTTCTTCCAGTTCTTTTTCTCCGGTTGACGGAGTTCTTCTGACCCACGCCTGCTGCCATTTTTTATACCCTTTAATATCCAGTGCCAGACAATAATTTTCCAATCGGTCAATCTCTTCGTCCGTAAAACCGCACAATCCGGTCCTCAAATGCCTGAATACACTTTCGTAGGTAAAATTCTGTTCTGCCATCGCCAGCAGGCTCCGCAGATATTCTACAAATGAATTGAGCAAAATACTTTTTTTATGATCCATAAAAACCGGAATTTCAAATAATTCACACGCTTTCTCCAATGCATCCGCATACAGGTTCAGATCCGCAGCTATAACCGCAATATCCCGATATCTGTAGTCTTTTTCACGCACCAGCTTTCGGATTGATTCTGCCACATACCTGGCTTCTTCTCTCGGATTTTTCGTCTCATGAAGCGAAATTGCTCCGCTGCAGGCCTCCGATTCTTCTTTTTTCTTTTTATACTGTCTCCTTGAATAACGGAAAAGTTCCGATTCTAAAAATGCCATCTCAGGATTTTCTCTGAACCGGTATGGCACTTTTTCATACAGGCAGACCGGTTCTTCAACCTCTGCCCCTGCATCCTGTGCAGTCTTTACAAGAGATGTAACCATCTGCTTGCTCAACGCAAAAAGCTGGTAAGGATGCCGATAAATAAAAGGATCTTCCCTGCGGTCAATTTCAACCGTAGCAATCACCTTTTCACTGACTTTTAAAAGTTCTGAGATCAGCCGGATCTGAACCGGAGTAAATCCCGTAAATCCATCTAGTGCGATCACGCTCCCCTTAAGAAGTTCTGAGTCACATACCGCTCTCGCCAGTACATCCAACATCTCTTCTTTGGTAATATAACGATCCCGCAGATACTCTTCAAATCCTTCATATACTTTACGGATATCCTGCAATTTATAATAAAGATAACTTTCCTGACTGAGTCCCTCCATAAAGTCATCCAGCTTGTCAAAATCAACACCATACTGTACAAATTCTGAGATAACAGACTTTACTTCACTAATATATCCCTGCTTTTTCAGATTTCCTTTCAATACTTTCAGGTCATCCTCGAGCTTCCCCGCAATCCTCCGGATCACAAGATTCTTCCCCTCATCATCAAGAACCGGCTGTTCTTCCCTGCCGACTTCTTCAAATACGCGATATGCCAGTCTCATAAAGCTTAATGCATCAATATTCATGATGCCGCCTCTCGGATGTGCCGCACATAAATCTCTCTGCGTCTGCATGGTAAACTGCTCCGGTACAAGAACCAGATAATTCTTTTCCGGGTGTTCCATTGATTCATTCACGATCTGCTGATAAAGATAATGAGATTTTCCACTTCCTGAATTTCCCAAAATAAACTGTAGTGACATTCATTTCCTCCAAATGCTATGGTATACAGAGCATCTGCCACCGGCAGTTTCTTCTGCATACTTTGGTATAAAAAGCAGATACAGGCCGGCCACTCTTCCCACACCGTTCCTGCATCTGCCCGTTGTCCGCAATCACTTTGTATCGTTCCTGTATCGATGAACTGCTTTACTTTATAAGACTTAACAACTCACCTTTTGATACTGCACCGATCTGTCGGCCTGCTTCCTCACCGTTCTTAAACGCAATAAAGGTCGGGATACTCATTACTCTGTATTTCTGTGCAATCTCCATTGCCTGATCGATATTGATATTGCACACTTTGATTTCCGATTCCTCCTCAGCAATCTCATCCACGATCGGACTCATCATCTTACAAGGTCCACACCAGTCTGCATAAAAATCTACCAGTACCGGCTTTTCCGCCTGAAGAACTTCCTGCTCAAAATTTTCTACCGTTAACTTAACAACTGACATCTTTCTTTCCTCCTATAAACGAATCACTAAGTTACTTTCCTGCATTTTTCTGCATTTTAACTTTTCTTTTTATTAATCTCCAGTTTCACCTGAAAATAAGCACTTTTTTCTAAAAATCAAATACCATCGGATCATAACTTGTTCTTTTATTTTGATTCATTGCATTCATCCTTTTCATATCTTCTTCCGTAATCTCAAAATCGGATATCGAAATATTCTGCAATAACCGTTCTTTATTTGTCGACTTTGGAATCGGGATAATCCCCTGCTGGACATTCCAACGCAACAATAACTGAGCAGACGTCTTATTATATCCCGCAGCCATCCTGCCAATCTCCTCCTCGTCCAGATTTCCCCGCAATAAAGGCCCCCATGCCATGACCTGAATCTCATTTTCTCTGCAAAATCCGAGTAATTTCTCATCATGCATAAACGGCGTATGCTCAATCTGATCGATCATCGGTCTGACTTTACAATTTGCCAGCAGATACTCCAACTGGCAGACTTCAAAATTGCATACACCTATGCTCCTGACCTTTCCATCAGTATACAGCTTTTCCATTGCTTTCCATGTATCAAGCATTCTTTCCCGGTTCTGTCCCGGCCAGTGTACAAGAAACGAATCCAGATAATCTGTCTTCAGGCGTTCTAAAGACTCTCCAAAGCTTTCAATCGTCCGCCCATACCCCTGGTTACAATTATCTACCTTGCTGATCAGGAAAATATCCTGCCTGGGAATCCGGTTCTTCTCTAACGCTTCACCCAGTCCGCTTTCATTTTTATACATCTGAGCCGTATCAAATAAGCGATACCCCTGTTCATATGCATATCTTACTGCATCGTCCATTTCTTTTCCCACATTCATCTTATAGACACCAAGACCCATCTCTGGAATTTCAACACCATTATTTAATCGAAACATAATAAGCCTCCCTTCCATTTTGCGATACGACTACAGTATAACATACTTTTTCTTGCGGTTAAATCTTTTCTGTATCTTACCATATCCGCATTGCGTTATCAATACAGATATTATTTTATGATGCCAGGGTCAAAAGGTCTAAGCCCACATGAGCTTGCTCATAGGT
>ERZ827168.4929-NODE-4929-length-11697-cov-4.037708_pt1 | contig 11697 bp, 10 predicted proteins | sample MGYA00519868_ERZ827168 | MGnify/ENA primary metagenome ERZ827168 (study PRJEB31778, sample SAMEA3449271) | human gut metagenome | biome: human gut; feature: human-associated habitat; material: faeces | place: United Kingdom | collected 2010/2012 ...
CAACGGAGCAGCTGCGCAGCGTTTGCATCGTCATCATAACGGACTCGATGTCATACAGTTCACCAAACATATCCAGCACACCGAGGGCGTACAAGCGCATTTGGCTGTTTCCTTCTGCAGAAACGGGGATTCCTGTCCCGTACTTCATATCTACCACCTTCAGGGTTCCGTCTGCGATGATGACTGCGTTGCCAGTGTCAAAGCCGTCCTTGACCCAGCGGGAAAAGTTCAGCCGCTGCTCCACCATGACGATGGGATCGGGGCATAGGCGCATTTTTTAGTTGCATATTCCTACCTGCTGTGCTATAATTCAGATTAGTACAGATGTACTAATTCAAAAGAAGGAGCGATACTTATGCTCAAGCGAATGATTTCCCTCTTCCTTTGCGTTGTAATGCTCGTGCTGTGCGCCGCCGTCGCCTCGGCGGAATCCACGACAGGCGTGGCTTACGGTGTGTATGCATGTGAGGGTGAGCATCCGGACAGCCTGATCCGCGTGACGCTGACTGTCGAAGACGGCGTGATCACGGCGGCAAAGATGGACGATAAGCTGATCCCCGTGGCCGTTGGTGGCGCAGCCGGCTGGGCCGAACTGGACGAAAAGACCGCTGCGACGCTGGGCGATGCCGTCATCAGCGGCTGTGTCAACCTGACCGGACTTATCCGGGTGCAGGTCACAAAGCCGTTCGGCGAATCCACAGTTTCCAAAATCCTGTCGCTGGTCGAAAACGCCGGGGAGCGTAAATCCCGGAGCGAGCATTTCGTGACGAAATTCGCGCGCATATATACGCCCGTGGTGGTAATCTCAGCCGCTCTGCTGGCGATTATCCCGCCGCTGGTCATAGATACCGGCCGTTTCTCCGTCTGGAGCAGTTGGATGTACCGTGCGATTTCCTTCCTTGTCATTTCCTGCCCCTGCGCACTGGTCATATCGGTGCCGCTGTCCTTCTTCGGCGGCATCGGCGGAGCATCCCGGCAGGGAATCCTGATCAAAGGCTCCAACTATCTGGAAACGCTTGCCGGCTGTGACACCGTGGTCTTTGACAAGACCGGAACGCTGACGCAGGGCAGATTTGCCGTAGAGGACATCCGTCCGGCGGCGGGCATTGATGCGGCAACCCTGCTCCGGTACGCGGCGGGTGCCGAATCCTTCTCCTCTCACCCCATTGCCAAGGCGCTGACAGCAGCCGCACAGCTTGACCCCGCCGCCCTGCATCCTGCGACGGCAGAGGAAATGGCAGGGCACGGCGTAGCGGCGCAGGTAGGCGGTACGGCTGATCTCCCGCTCCGTCAGGTGCTTGCCGGTAACGCCAAGCTGATGGACGGGCGGGGCATCGCGTACGAGGCGTGCCACAAACCCGGCACGGTCGTCTACGTTGCACTGGACGGCAGCTATGCCGGATATCTGGTGGTGGCGGATCAGATCAAGCCCGATGCAAAGCAAGCCATCGCCGACATGAAGGCTTGCGGCGTGCGCCGGATCGTCATGCTGACCGGAGACGGCGACGCAGTCGCGCGCGACGTTGCCGGACGACTGGGACTGGACGAGTATCACGCCGGACTGCTTCCTGCGGGCAAGGTCGAGCAGCTGGAGGGCATCATGCAGTCGTCCGGAACCGCTTCCGCCGGTAAGAGCGCCGGAACCGTCGCCTTCGTGGGGGACGGAATCAACGACGCGCCGGTACTGGCACGTGCGGATATCGGCATCGCCATGGGCGCCATGGGCTCCGACGCCGCTATTGAGGCGGCGGACGTGGTGCTGATGGACGACAAGCCTGCCGCCATTCCGGTTGCCATCCGCATTGCGCGGCGCACTCTGCGCATCGTCCGGCAGAATATCACCTTCGCGCTGGCTGTCAAGCTGATAGTCCTGGCGCTGTCGGCGCTGAACCTGCTCGGACCTTACGGAATGTGGATCGCGTCGTTTGCCGATGTGGGCGTATGCGTTATCGCCATTCTCAATGCAATGCGTGCCATGCGCGTGTAATCTGCGGCGCCAAAAGGCTGGGTTCCGTCACGGGAACTCAGCCTTTTTTACCGTGCGAATCATATGCGGCGGCGCACAGCCCGAAAAATTGTAAAAATTCATCTTTCCCTATGGAATTATTCCGGAAAGTGTGCTATAATACAAAATGAAAATGACTGCCTGTCTCTATCTGTGCTTCCCCTCTTGTGAAAGGATTACATCATCATTATGCCAAAATATATTGAGAAAGCCGAAAATCAGACTCTCCCGCTGGTCGTACTGCGGGGGGTTGTTACATTTCCCGGCATGACCGTAAACTGCGATATCCCCACGGACAGCTTCCGCTCCGGCGCCGCGGCGCAATCCGCCGCGACAGTGGGCGAGAACATCCTGCTGGCATCGCTTCTGGATATTTCCGAGCCGGACAGCGGAGAGCCGGCACTGACCAAGCTCTGCCCGGTCGGCACCGTTGCGCGCATCAAGCAGCTCATACGCACCCCGGACGGGGAAACCCGGCTTATCGCGGAGGGGCTTTGCCGTGCGACCATTTCCTCCATCACACCGCTGGACGAGCATACCATTGCCACCGTAGTCGCCAAGACGGTCGTCACGCAGGACGACGGCGGCGTTGAAGGCGAGGCATACCTGCGCGAGGCAAACTTTGCCCTGCGGCAGGTCGTGCGCTTCATCCCTGCCGTAGCGGAGGATATTATGACGCACGTCTCCACCATCCGGAATCCCGGACTGTACGCGGATTTCGTTGCGGCAAATATTCTTGTCCGCTATGAGGACAAGCAGGCGATCCTGGAGTGCTTTGACCCCATGGTGCGCATTGATACGCTGATTCTCATCATGCGCCACGAGGCGGATGTGCTGTCCTGCGAATCGGATATCCGCAAGCGGGTGCGTGAACGCATCAACCGCAGTCAGCGGGAGTACTTCCTGCGGGAAGAAATCAAGGTTATCCAGGATGAGCTGGGCGAAGGCGGCAGTGATACCGACGAGTACTTCGAGCGCATCATGGGAGCGGAACTGCCCGCCGAGGTGCAGAAGAAGCTGCTCCGGGAAAACGAGCGGCTGGCAAAGCTCCCGTTCGGCTCTGCCGAGGCGTCGGTGCTGACCAACTATCTGGATACCTGTCTGGAGATTCCGTGGAAAAAGACGACCACCGACCGTGTCAACATCGAGGCGGCGCGCAAGGTGCTGGACGCCGACCATGACGGGCTCGAAAAGGTCAAGGAGCGCATTCTGGAATACATGGCAGTCAAACAGCTCTCCCCGGATCTCAAGAACCAGATTCTCTGCCTTGTCGGCCCTCCCGGTGTCGGCAAGACCTCCATCGCGGCATCCATTGCCCGCGCCATGAAGCGCAAGTATATCCGTGTGTCGCTGGGCGGCGTGCGGGATGAGTCCGACATCCGCGGGCACAGGAAAACCTATGTCGGCGCCATGCCGGGACGCATCATCACGGCGCTGACGCAGGTCGGTGTCAAGAACCCGCTCATCCTGCTGGACGAGGTGGACAAGCTGACCCGGGACGCGCACGGAGACCCGTCGTCGGCGCTTCTTGAGGTGCTTGACCCGGAGCAGAACCGGTACTTCCGCGACCACTTTGTGGAACTGCCGTATGATCTTTCCGACTGTCTGTTCATCGCCACCGCCAACTCGCTGAACACCATTCCGAAGCCGCTCATCGACCGGATGGAAATCATCGAGCTGTCCTCCTACACGCGGCGGGAAAAGGTGTCCATCGCTATGAACCACCTGATTCCCAAGCAACTCAAAAAGCACGGGCTGAACAAGCGTTCCATGAAGATCACGCCCGACGCAGTCGAGGAAATCATAGATTACTACACCCGTGAGGCGGGCGTGCGGAATCTGGAGCGCAGTATTGCCGCACTGTGCCGCAAGGGTGCCAAAAAGCTGCTGGAAACCCCCGATCTCAAGCACGTGACAGTCAAGGCGGAAGATGTGCGCGGCTATCTGGGTCCGCACCGTCTGACGCCGGAGCACGTTTCCGCCGAGGACGAGACCGGCGTGGTCAACGGGCTGGCGTACACCGAAGCGGGCGGTGATATGCTCCGCATCGAGTGCGCCGTACTGGACGGGACCGGCAAGCTGGAGCTGACCGGTTCGCTGGGCGACGTGATGAAGGAATCCGCCCACGCAGCACTGACCTTCACCCGCAGCATCGCATCCGAGTACGGAATCCCTTCGGATTTCTACCGAAAGAAGGACATACACATCCACGTACCGGAGGGCGCAGTCCCCAAGGACGGTCCCTCCGCCGGCGTTACCATGATGACGGCGCTGGTCAGCGCTCTGTCCGGCATCCCGGTACGGCGCGATGTCGCCATGACCGGTGAGATCACGCTGCGGGGCGCGGTTCTGCCCATCGGCGGACTGCGCGAGAAGACTATGGCGGCTTATGCCGCCGGCGTCAAGACGGTGCTGATCCCCGCCGACAATACCGGCGACCTGGAGGAGATTGATCCTGCTGCGCGGGACAATCTGACCTTCATCCCCTGCCGCAGGGCAGACGAAGTCCTGCGCGTGGCGCTGACAGAGCCCGGACTGCCACTGCCGTTCTGACCGCCGCCTGAAGACAACATAAACCGGCAACCGACAGCCCGGAGTCGGTGAGAAAGGAATGGTCATACTCATGCCGACACCAGTCAATCTGCAAAACGCGACCCTGCGCATCACGGCAGGCGAAATCCGGCAGTTCCCGTCGGATCCCATGCCGCAGATCGCCTTGTGCGGTCGCTCAAATGTGGGCAAAAGCTCACTGATCAATTCCCTGCTCAACCGAAAAAATCTGGCGCGGGTAAGCTCCGCGCCGGGCAAGACCATCACAATCAACTTCTACGACCTGGATCGTAAGCTGTTTCTCGTTGACCTGCCCGGCTACGGCTTTGCCAAGCGGAGCCGGGAGGAAAAAGAAAAGTGGTCGGCTTTGACCGATGGCTATTTCACCAACAATCCCCACATCGACCGACTGTGCGCCGCCGTGCAACTGGTGGACAGCCGACTGGGGCTGACGGCTGACGACGAAGCCATGGTCACGTTCCTGCGTGGAAACGATATCCCGTTCTTCGCGGTGGCAACCAAGGTCGATAAGCTGAACGCCACCGAGCGGCGCGAGAACCTCGCAGCCATCGCCGCACACCCCCTGCTGACCGGTGTACAGGTAATTCCCTTCTCTGCCCTGCGGGGCGAAGGCCGGAACGAACTGCTTTCCGTCATCGGCGGGCTGACCGGGCTGAAATTCGGGAAATGACCGCCGTGCGGCATTCCGATCGGAGCATTTGCATATGAATCTACTCTACCCTCACCTGTCGGTCAATCAGGCAGGACACCTTGCCATCGGCGGGGCGGATACGCTTGAACTGGCGCGGACGTACGGCACGCCGCTCTATGTCATGGACGAGAACGCCGTGCGCCGGATGTGCCGGATATACCGGCAGGCGGCTGCGGAGGCGTTCGGGCAGGATGCTCTGCCGCTGTACGCCTCCAAGGCGCTGTGCTGTGCGCATATGTACCGCATCGCCGCCGAGGAAGGCATGGGCGTGGACTGCGTGTCCGGCGGGGAGCTGTACACCGCCCGCCGCGCCGGATTCCCTGCGTCGCGCATATACTTTCACGGGAACAACAAAACCGACCGGGACATCCGGGACGCACTGGAAATGGGCGTCGGCACCTTCGTGGCGGACAACCGCGAAGAGCTGGACGCACTGGAACGGCTGGCGGCGGACGCCGGCAGGGTTCAGTCCATTCTCCTGCGCATCACACCCGGCATTGACCCGCATACCCATAAGGCAATTTCTACCGGACGGGTAGATTCCAAGTTCGGCTCCGCGATTGAGACGGGGCAGGCGCTGGACATCACGCGCTACGCCCTCGGATTGCCGCATATCGCCCTGCGCGGTTTCCACTGCCATATCGGTTCGCAGATATTTGACCGCTACCCGTTCGTGGATGCCGCCCGCATCATGATCGATTTCATGGCATCGGTACGCACGGCAACCGGATTTATCGCGCACGAGCTGAATCTGGGCGGAGGGCTGGGCGTCCCCTATACGGAATACGACCGCACTGTGGATTATGCCGCCGTCATCCGGGATATGGGCAACGAAATGCGCGCCATCTGCCGCGAGCGGGACTTTCCCCTGCCGCACGTCATTCTGGAGCCGGGGCGCTCTCTGGTCGCGGCGGCGGGCATCACCCTGTACACAGTCGGATCCGTCAAGACGATTCCCGGTTTCCGCACCTATGTATCGGTGGACGGCGGAATGCCGGATAATCCCCGGTACGCGCTTTACCAATCGCAGTACACCGCGCTGATTGCGAACCGTCCCGACGCGGAGCAATCGTGGCGGGTAACGCTGGCGGGACGGTGCTGTGAATCCGGCGACCTGATCGGGGAAAATCTGCCGCTCCAGCCTACTGCACGGGGCGATATCCTGGCTGTCCTGACAACGGGGGCATACAACTACTCGATGGCATCCAACTATAACCGCCTGCCGCGCCCCGCGCTGGTCATGATACGCGACGGCGAACCGTTCGTGGCAGTCAGGCGCGAGACGTATGAGGATGTGGTACGCAATGATGTTTTCTGACCGTTGCACATACCTGCGAAAGGAGATAACCCGTTGACCTTCTTCAGCAATTTTTTCAGCAATTTTCTGCGCGATCTGCCCGTATACCTGCTGAGCCTGCCGGTGCTTCTCATGGCATTTTCGGTACATGAGTCGGCGCACGGACTCATGGCGTACAAGCTGGGGGATCCTACCGCGCGCAATCTGGGGCGCATTACGCTCAATCCGCTCAAGCACCTTGACCCGTTGGGTACGATCTGCATGATCGTGGCGCACGTCGGCTGGGCAAAGCCGGTTCCCATCCAGCCGCGCAATTTCCGCAATCCGAAGCGTGATATGGCGCTGACCGGCGCCGCCGGACCGCTCTCCAACCTGTGTCTTGCGTTGCTGCACATCATTGTTCTGCGCATCGTCATGCTGATCGGCACAAGCCGCTGGGTCGATGAAACGCAGGCATACCACATGGCTAAGCTGATGGGCACGGATTTCACGGCATCGGTCGGCTTCATGATCGCGGCACTCTTCCTGTTTCTGCTGTATCTCGGCGTTGTCATGAATATCAGCCTTGCGATCTTCAATCTGATTCCCGTCCCGCCGTTTGACGGATCCCGCATTTTCTATGCGTTTCTGCCTACGAAATGGTACTTCAGCGTCATGCGCTATGAGCGGTATATCATGATTGCGTTTCTCCTGCTCTTTGCGCTGGGTGCGTTGTCCGGTCCGCTGAGCTGGGCACTGAGCAAGGTTGCCTACGGACTGCTGTACGTGTTCGGGCTGACCTCCGGCGAGGATGCCTATGCTCTCGGGTGGATGCTGGATTATGTGCAGAATCTGTTCGCCTGACCGAAACTGAAACGAATATAGCAGAAAGGAGCCGACAGCGTGGAAGACCTGACATACCATCTGCAGACATTCGACGGACCGCTGGATCTGCTCCTGGCGCTGATCCGCAAGAACAAAGTTGAAATAACCGATATTCCGATCTCACTGATCTGCGACCAGTACATGGCGTACCTCAGCGAGGCGGAGGCGATGGATCTGGATCTGACCTCCGAATTCATCGTCATGGCATCCGAGCTGATGCTCATCAAGAGCAAAATGCTCCTGCCGCGCACGGAACCGGAGGAGCAGGATCCCCGTGCCGGACTGGCGGAGGCACTGCTCAAATACCAGCAGGCAAAGGCAGCGGCAGTCCGTCTGGTCTCCGCCTACGCCATCTTTTCCGGGCGAATGGTCAAGGACACGGATGAAATTACCGTGGACAAGACCTATGTTGCCGATCAGTCGGTGGTATCGCTGTGTCAGGCTGTGCGGCGCATCATTGCGTACCGGGAGGAAAAACCCCGCGCCGAGCACGTGACCTTCACGCCTATGATTGCCTCGCCCATCGTGCCGGTGGAGGCAAAGATTGTAGGCATTCTGCGACACTTCCGCCCGGCTGGGACTGAGGCAAGTCGGACGGAGACGCCGGTGCATCTGAACACCCTGTTGGAGGATGCGGTGTCCCTGCCGGACATGATCGCCATCTTTCTGGGCGTGCTGGAGCTGGTCAAGCTCCGGCGGCTGCTGCTTCTGGAGCCGCCCGACGCGCCGGAGACCGTGTTTGGTGCAGACGCCGCCTTTTTGGCAGGCGACGAGCCCGAAAAAGACATGCCGGTGTCCGAATACGACACGGCAGAAAGTGAAGGGAGGGACGGAACATGAACGCGACGGAGGAAGCATCCGGGCGAACCGTATCGCCGGATGCGGTGCATACAGTCATCGAACAGGCGGAAATGGCGATGGAAGCCATCCTGTTTGCTGCCGGACATCCGGTCAGCTACGGGAAGCTGGCGGCTGTCATCGGTCTTTCGGAGCGGGACGTCCGCAGTCTGACCGCCCGCATGGCGGAGGGGTACGGACACCGCGGCATTCAGCTCCTGCTCTTCCCGGACTCATGCCAGCTCTGCACGCGCGAGCAGTTCGCGCCATTGATACGCGAGGCGCTGGACATCCGGCGCGGCGGCAATCTGTCCGCCTCCTCCATGGAGGTGCTGGCGGTTGTGGCATACAACCAGCCCGTGACGCGGGCATTCATTGATACCGTCCGGGGGGTGGACAGCTCCTATGCCGTCTCTTCCCTGCTGGACAAGGGGCTCCTGGAGCCGGTCGGACGACTGGACGCGCCGGGGCGCCCGGTTCTGCTCGGCACCACCGAAAAGTTTCTGCGCGTGTTCGGACTGAAGTCATTGGCTGATCTGCCGGAGACGGAAGCGCTGAGCACCGCCGAGCAGAGTGCCGACGCCGAGAACACCGACACTGCCCCGGAATCCCCCGACGCGGATAACGCCCCCCCGGGCGAAGGCGTTCATGCGGAACAGGCCAAGGATTCTGACGGAAAGGAGGCGGTCACATGACGGCTTTGATTGTCATAGGGTGCATCCTGCTGTTCTTTATCATCCTGTTCGGCGCACACGCATTCATTACCATTGACGTAACGGATGAGTTCGCGCTGACCGTGCGGTTTCTGGGTATTCCGATCCGCATCCTGCCCAAGAAGCCGAAAAAGTATAAGCTGAGCCATTACACGCTCAAAAAGATACGCAAGCGGGACGCAGCCGCCGCCAGGAAGCAAGCCAAAAAGGATGCGAAAAAGGCGGAGAAAAAAGCAAAAAAGCAACGTGAAAAGCAAGAAAAAGCAGCCGAGGACGCCAAGCTGACCCGGGAGGAGCTGAGGGCTCGCCGTGCGGCAGAAAAAGCGAAAAAGCCAAAGCTGACCGACATGATCCCACTGATCGCGCATGTTGCCGGGCTGTTCTTCTCCCGGTTCTTCGGGAAGCTGCACATCAAGGTTGCCCGCATCCACATCAAGGTCGCCGCCGGGGACGCGATGACGGCTGCCGTTCTATACGGAACGGTCAACCAATCGGTACAGTACCTCATGGCGGTGCTGGGTAAGGTGTCCCACGTGGACGGACTGAAGAAAGCCGACATTTCCATAGAACCGGATTTTCTGACCTCGTCCCTGGCGTTTGACTGCAAGCTGACCTTCCGGGTCAGCCTCGGCAACATTCTGGGCGCGCTGATCAAAGCAGGATTTGCTTTCCTGCGCGGGTATATCCGCATCAAACCCGATCCCAAGAATCCCGCCCCCTCGCGCCTCCCCGATGTGCCCATGGCACCGGATGCTCCGCTCTGCCCGGAAATCCCGGACGGCGTTGGCTGACGGAGCCCGCTTTTCCCCGTATACCAATAAGAACACATAAAATCACACACTGAGAAAGGAACTCTTATCATGGCAAACGAAAACAAGATGCAGGACGTCATTGCTACCTCTCTGCAGAACATCAAAAACCTGATCGACACCAACACTGTCATCGGTACGCCCATCGTCGCAAACGGCACCACCATCATCCCGATCTCCAAGGTTTCCATGGCGTATGCTACCGGAGGACTGGATTATGCCGGCAAGACTGACCCCTCCAAGGAACCCAAGAACTTCGGCGCAGGCGGCGGCACCGGTCTGACCATGCAGCCCCTCGGTTTCCTGATCGTTGACGCGGAAGGTAATGTGGACATGATTAACGTGGGTGTCAAGTCCCCGTCCGATCCCATCGAGCAGATTGCAAACCTGCTGGATCGTTCGCCTGAGATCATCGCCAAGGTCAAGTCCCTGCTGGGCAAGGACAAGTCCAAGGACGAGTAAGCAACCGCCGCGCAATCGCGCAATCCGGCACTTATTCCGGTTTCCCTGCGTGCATAATATTTCCCGTCCCTCCATATTCTGTAAGCAGAATCAGAGTATGGAGGAACGGGAATGTTCATGTGTGGCAAAAGAAGCAACCGGACAGGCAGGGCGGGCGCACGCGCGATACTGTTGCTCCTGTGTCTGTCCCTGTGCTGTTGTCTATCCTGCCGGTCTGCGCCGGAGCGCGTGAGCAGCCACGCCGTACCGCAGGGTGCGGGCGCTGTGCTGTCCGGTGGGCAGGCGCTGACAAATCTCCTGCCGCCGCCGGGCGAGGGAACGCACACATCGGCAAAGGCACATATCCTGCTGGAGGCATCCTCCGGCGCCGTGCTGGCGCAGAAGAATGCCGATGCGCGCCTGCCGATGGCATCCACAACCAAGATTATGACCGCGCTGGCGGCGCTGGACGCCCTGCCGTTGGACACAACCGTAAGGATCCCGGCGGCAGCGGTCGGGGTGGAAGGCTCCTCGGTCTACCTTGCGCAGGACGAGGTCCTGACGCTGAAGGAATTACTGTACGCGCTGCTGTTGGAATCCGCCAATGATGCCGCCGTTGCCATTGCCATAGCGGTGGACGGCAGTGTGGAGGCATTCGCCGACCGGATGAACCGTTATGCCGCACAGCTTGGTCTGAAAGATACGCATTTTGTAAACCCGCACGGACTGGACGATGACGCGCACTACACGACAGCGCGCGAGCTGGCACTGATAACCCGTGCGGCACTGGACAATCCGGACTTCCGGGAGATCGTATCGACGCAGAAAACAGTCATCCCCCTGCGCGGCAGTGAGGGCGTCCGCCTGCTGCTGAACCACAATCGGCTGCTGCGGGAGTATGACGGCTGCATCGGCGTCAAAACAGGATTTACAAAAAAGACCGGGCGCTGTCTGGTCAGCGCCGCCGAACGGGACGGTATAATGCTGATAGCGGTAACGCTGGGAGCACCGGATGATTGGAACGATCACCGCTCCCTGCTGGACTACGGGTTCTCCCGTCTGGAGGCAGTCAAACTGACTGCCGACGACGCGGATGCTACGCCAATGTGGATCGTATCCGGCACACGGGCATATACGCTGGTGCAATGCCCGGACAGCCTCACCGTTGTCCTGCCGCGTGAGCGAGGGACGATCCGCCTTGTCACGGAGCTGCCCCGGTTTGATTTTGCGCCGGTCGCCGAAGGGCAGACGCTCGGACGGCTGGTCTGGTATCTGGACACGGAAGGCGGTTCCGTGTGTATCGGGCAGGTTCCCCTGACAGCACTGTACAGCGTGGAGGAGACGCCGCGCCGGGAAAGCCTTCTTGAGCGTCTCCGAAAAATATTCAGACAAGTGTAGGGATTATACATATGCGTGATGAAAGCAGACAACCCGTCCGGATTTCCAAATACTTCACCGACTGCGGGGTC
>ERZ827168.4932-NODE-4932-length-11693-cov-2.859770_pt1 | contig 11693 bp, 14 predicted proteins | sample MGYA00519868_ERZ827168 | MGnify/ENA primary metagenome ERZ827168 (study PRJEB31778, sample SAMEA3449271) | human gut metagenome | biome: human gut; feature: human-associated habitat; material: faeces | place: United Kingdom | collected 2010/2012 ...
AGAGGACGAATACGGTGACGATTATTTCTGCTCTCAACAAATAAGACCGATTAAAAAAGTTTATGAAGAAAATCACACGAAGGATAAAAACAATGAAAAATAAAAACGAAATAAATAAAAATGAAATAAGAAATATAAATATAGAAATCTCGCATGTAGAAAAAAGAGACGATGCCCCAGATAAATTATCGGGCTATGCTATAGTTTTTAATATTTTAAGCGAGCCTATATTCGGGCTTTTCAAGGAGAGAGTAATGCCCGAAGCTTTGGAAAAAACTTTAAAAGAGGACGACCAATTATGTCTTTGGGGACATGATTCAATGTATGTTTTGGGAAGAAAAAGCGCAAACACATTGGACTTAAGAGTTGAGGATAAAGGTTTATATTTTGAGGTAGTGCCTCCGAATACAAATTGGGCGAGAGATTTAGTAGAGAGCGTTCATAGAGGAGATATAAATCAAATGTCGTTTGGCTTTAAAGTTTTTGACGAGCGATGGATTCAAGATAAAGAAACGATAAAAGAACATGGAATGCCTATAAGAGAGATATTAGGAATTAAATTATACGAAATATCGATAGTGTCTTTTCCAGCTTATTCCCAATCAAGCGTTCGTAATAATACTAACGGAAATAATGAAAATATATATATTCCTACGCCTCCAGCAATAACGGAGGATAATTTTGAGGATAGAAATATTTTATATGATAAAAAAATAAAAATATTAAAAATAAAAAATAATTTAATCAAGGAGTAAAAAATGAATCCAGAAGAATTAAGAAAACAAATAGAAAGTTTAAGGGAAGAAAATAAAAAAGCCTTAAACGAATTAGACAGCCTTATGGCAAAAAGACAATCTTTTTCCGATGCAAACGGCTCGGCGCTATCGGACGAAGAAAGAGAAGCTCGCAAAAATGAACTTCAAAAAATAGACTCTGACATAGACAATATGCTTCAGAATATAGAAAATAGAAATGTGGAAATAAACAGAATAGATAAACTTCTATCTGTTTTAACAAACGGTTCTATGAATAAAAGAAATGTATTCGGAGATATAGATAATAAATCTACGAATGCAGACGCCGAGAAAGAATTAAGAGCAAGCGTTGACAAGTGGTTTAGAGAGGGAGACTATAAAGAGGTAAGAGAGGCTTTACAATCTTCGGTAGCCGCTGCTGGCGGTAATACGGTAGCTCCTCAATATCTCGTTAAGAATATTATAAAAAACCTTGACAACGAAGTTCAAATTAGAAAATATGCCAATATCATACCCGCGGTAGCTGGATACGATTCTTTAGGCATTCCTACTTTGGATAAAGATTTAGCCGACCATGAATGGACTGCAGAAATCGGAAAGGTTAACGAAGATACTTCATTGGCATTCGGCAAGAGGGAAATGAAGCCTAATCAACTCACTAAACTTGTAAAAATAAGTAAGAGGTTAATTAGAGAAAGCAATATAGATATTCAAGGCTTCGTAGAACAAAGAATAGCTTATAAACTTTCAGTTCCTCTCGAACATAACTATTTATACGGAGACGGCAAAGGCAAACCGCTTGGAATATTCGCTCAAACTTCCGATAACTCTGCGGCTATCACAAAAGATAGAGACATTAAAGTCGGAACTTCAAAAGAGGCAATTTCTTATGACGGTTTGGTAGACGCGACAAGCGGACTTAAAAAAGGACATTTAAGTAATGCCGTTTGGATGCTAAATAAACAAGCCGTAGCCTCTTTAAGAAAATTTAAAGATACTACGGGACGACCTATTTGGACGGAAGGCATTCAAGGAGCGCAACCAAGCTATTTAATGGGGATACCCGTTATACAAAACGACTTCATAACGGACAAATTGGAAAAAGGAAAATATATAGGCTTCCTTGCCGATTTGAAAAACTATTGGATATTAGACAGCTTCGGCATGGAACTTCAAGTTTTGTATGAATTATACAGCGAAACAAATCAAGTGGGATTCCAAGCTGGATATTGGGGAGACGGAGCGCCCGTTTTGGAAGAGGCTTTTGTTAGATTGCTTCCTTTTGACGGAGCTTATACTGCGCCATCTACTCCTTCGGAAGCAAAGGAGTAATAAAATAAATGAATGGCAAGCCAGTATCGACCGAAGAGTTTAAAAAATTTTTAAACCTTGAAGGTATAGATTTAGACGAAGACGCATTGGAACTAACTTTGGACGCCGCTATATCTTATTGTAATAAACGAAATGAAACGGAATATACAAAAGATAATTGCCCGAAAGAAGTGCGACTTGCGATTTTAGGACTTGCCACTCATTATTTTGAAAATAGAACGGGAGACGCTAGCCAAGCTCAAACGGTAGTTTTAAAAGGCGTTGATAGATTATTGGATATAGCGAGAGAAAAAATTAGTTTATGAAATGCGGAGAATTAATTAATACGATAACTTTTTATAAAACTCAATATATAGATAATGGAGACGGAACGGGTAAAAACGAATTGGTAGAGATAAAAAAAGTAAAAGGGAAAGTGAGCGATATTACTTATAAGGATATAGAACAAGGTAAAAGAAAAGATATAAAGCGAACATTGAAAGTCTATACTTATTATTTTAAGGAGTTTGAGGAGAAAGGACTTAAAGCCAAAATTAATAACGGTAGCGATATTTATGAAATAGTATATAGAGAGAATGTTGGATTTAAAAATAGAGAATTAATATTTACATTCGCCAATTAAAAAATAAAAAAGGAAAATTAATATATGTCTGTAAAAACATCGGTAAGCATAAAAGGTTTTGACGAGTTTAGAAAAGAACTTGAACAACTCGGTGGCAATTTTAAAAAAGCTATAAAAAGCGGAGCAAGAAAGGGCGGAAATAAAGTATCGCAAGAAGCGAATGCGGAAGCTAAAAATAGAGGTTGGAGCGAAGACAAATATTATAATGTAAACGAAAAAAGAATATCGAAGGGAAGCGATACTTCCGTTGCAATAAGAATTGGGGCTTTAGTAAAAAAAAGAGGATGCGGAGTTCCTACAAAAAATAAAATTAAATGGTATAAAGAGCAAGGCGATAGATATTATACGAGATTCCCAGAATACGGCACTATAAAACAAGCGAAACAGCCTTTGCTAATACCGATTTTTTATAAAAACGAAACATACATAAACTCCTGCATAAAACGGGAAATAGATAAAGCCATTGAGAATGCTCGTAGCGGAGCAAAATAAAATTATATAAATAAAATTATTGGAATAAATTATGAATAAGGCAATATATAAAATACTAAAAAGAATATCGCAAAATTGCAAACATGAAATAGCGGGAGTTTATTTTGATTTTGTAGAGGATGAAAAAGTGGATATAAATAATAATTATATCGTCTATTCTTTAGAAACCAATAAACCTCGTTATGAATACGAATATTCAAGAAGCATTTATCAAATAGCGGTATATTCAAAAGATTTAACTACCGCTTTGGAAATACAAAAAGATATTGGAAAGTCTTTTTCGTCTCTAAAAGAAAAGATAGATAATATAGAAATATGCGGTTGCGATATTGATAGCGAAACGCATACTAAAAACGAAGCGGACGGATTTTATCAGGCTATAAGCATAATTAATATTTTATATAAATACTAAAATAAAAAAGGAGAATAAATTATGAGTCAAACAAGTATTCAAAACAAACAAACTATAAGATACGGTTCTGCAAAAGTTTTAATCGGCGACAGATTCGATAAACTTATAGATATAGGAGCGGCAAGAAGCGTAGCATTAAAAGAAACGGTAACTACAGTCGATGTTGAAAGCGATAACGCTGGAGTAATCGCAAGTTTAGTAAGCGAGCATAAAATGGAAGTTACGCTTGATAACTTAGAGATTAATTTCAAGAGATATTTTGAAATGAGAGGTGGTATAGACAATTTGGAAGAATATGATGGCAAGACAGAAATCCAAAAAGAATATGTAGTGGAAGCTGGAACATATAAGTTAAACGAGCTTATTCAAGTTCCTTTCTTAAATGTAGATAAATCTGCCGTGTCTATTGAAAAAGTTTATAAAAAATCCTCCGCAACATGCGGGCAGTCGCCTATCTCAAATATATTGATAGAGGATAGTTCATACGAAAAAGTAGAAACTAACGGAATAAAGATAACAAGCAATGAAATTAAACCTAATTCTGATACTATAATTATCGTTTATAAACAAACTCCAGCAAGAATGATAAGAATGGGAACGGGAGGAAAATCCTCCACTATAAAACCTCGTTGTATTAAGATAGTTAATACTGACGCAAACGGTAAAGAATTGAGAATATATTTACCGCAAGCTTCAATATCAAGCGGGCTTGAGTTTAGCTTCCCAGCCGATAAATCTCAAGATGTAATAGTAAATAAATTGAGTTTTTCGGCAACGACTAATTCAAATCAAAAAGCGGGCGAGCAATTGGCATATTATGAAGACGAGCAAGCCGTTTATGAATACGAGGATATAACTCTCGCCAAGACAGAAAAAGAGCCAGAAGTCTCAACAGAAGAGCAAACTATTTAATAATAAGGAGAATATATGGAATTAGAGATTTTAGATTTAGAGGAGTTTAGCAAGGGTAAAGCCGTTTACGCTAAACTTGGCGAATATAAAATAAATGTGAACGATATACCTCTTAAAGTGGCTTTGAAAGTAAACGACTATTATAAAAGTTTAAAAAACGATAAAGAAATAGATTCTCAATTTCTAATAAAAGATATAGTATTTCCCGTTATTCAAAAACAAAACGAGAATATCAAAATCGAAGAGATAGAGAATAAGTTTAATTATGACCAACTTGCGAAACTTCTTAATATGATATTCACTTCTTTTATGACTGCTGGTGGAGATTATAAAAAAGAGCGAACGGACGAAAACCAAGATAATAAAAAAAAAGAAAAAGGGTGAAAATAACTTTAATTAAACTATTGGCTCATTTGGCAAATAGTTTCGGCTGGACAGAAGATTATATGATGAATATGAGCTTATCAAGGTTGCTGTTATATTATACGGCTTCTCTTGATTTGCCATATATCATACCACTGCAGGAAGCAGACGCTGAAGTCAAAGAAAATAAAGTTGAGAAAGTGAAAAAAGAAAAAAATGGACTGTGGGAAATAACCACAACGACTATCAATAATTAAGACGGTTATTTATGAGCGGTATAAATGTTAGCATATATGTAGACGCTGCGAAGGCTATCGAGACCTTTGGAAAATTAAAAGAAAGAACTACGGATTTAGAAAAAGGTTTTAATAAAATCGAAAAATCTTTTAATAAGTTCGGTTCTTTAGCCACTAAAAACTTAACCGTCCCTATAGCCGCTGGCACTACGGCAATGGCTCTTGCCACTAAAAAAGCGATAGATTTTGATAACGGCATGCGTCAAGTGGCGACTATGCTTCCGAAATTAAGCAAAGATGGGTTCGGTTCGTTAAAGCAAGAGACATTAGACTTTGCAAAAGAAATAGGCAAAGTCCCAGAAGAGGTTATTCCAGCTTTATATAACGCCTTATCTGCGGGCATTCCGAGAGAAAATGTTTTTGATTTCTTAAGGACGGCTTCGAGCGGGGCTGTCGCTGGAGTGAGCGATTTAACTACTTCGGTAGACGGATTAAGCTCCGTAGTGAACGCTTACGGCTCGGAAGTTTTAAATGTTAATGAAGCAAGCGATATAATGTTTGCCACTCTTAAATTAGGAAAAACGGATTTTACACAAATAGCTAATACCGTATCTAATGTTATTCCAGTCGCTTCGGCAATAGGTGTAAAGTTCCACGATATAGGGGCGGCTATAGCGGTAATGACGGCTCAAGGAACGCCGACTGCAAATGCAACAACTCAAATAAGACAGGCTTTAGTCGAATTAAATAAAGAAGGTTCTATAGCCTACGAAACTTTTAAAAGTATAACGGGAAAAACTTTTAGAGAGTTTATAGAAGGAGGCGGAAATCTACAAGAAGCTCTTAATTTAATGTCCGAAACGGCAAGTTATAATAAAAAAGAAGTTACGAGTTTATTCTCAAGCGTTGAGGCTGGAAACGCCGTTTTATCTTTATCTGGTAAAAATGCTCAAAAGTTTAAAGACGCTTTGGAAGAGGTTAAAAACTCTGCTGGGGCTACGAGCGAGGCTTTTCAAAAAATAGACGATGGACCAGCTCGAAGATTTGAAAGAATAAAAGCGGAAGTGGACTCTCTTATAATAGAATTAGGAAATAGTCTCTTGCCAGTAGTGGAAGAAAAATTATTGCCAGCCTTCAAAGACACTTTAATACCTACGGCGGAAAAATTGGTAATAAAAATATCCGATTTAATAACAGCGTTTAGAGAATTACCCGCCCCCGTTCAGACTGCGGTTGTAGGTTTTGTGGGATTAGCGGCAGGTTTCGGACCAGCTTTGCAAGGAATAATTTCACTTAAAAGTGGATTTGTAACGGCTACAAAAACTATAAAAGATTTTGGTAAATCGGTTGGATTATTAAAGGATTATGTAGTCTCAATTAAAGCGTTAAGCGGAGTATGGAAAGCTTTAAATACAGTTATAGTTGCAAGTCCAATCGGGATAATAACGGCGGTAACGGTAGGACTCGGCGCTTTGGCGGTTAAGGCGTATAAAACAGGACAGGAATTAAGAAAACTAAAAGAAGAATTAAATACGAATACATATAAAAATCTTGGAGAGTTTAATACCGTAAATAGAGAGGCTAAAGATATATCGAAGCTATTTATAGAATATAATAATTTGGCTAAAGCTAAAAGTTTGGACGAAAAACAAAGCGAAAGATTAAACGAACTTACGCAAGAGATTACCGAATTATTCCCCGAATTAAAAACTAAAATGATTGACGGCGTTAGTTATATAGATAACGCTAAAAATAAAGTCGAAAACTTTACCCTTGAAACCGAAAGAGCTTTAAGAGACGACACTAAAAAACAATTGGAAGAATGGGCTAAAATAAAAGAGCAAGCGGAATTCAAATTAAAAGAAGCGGAAAGGACTTACGAGGGATTTGGCGAAGGTTATAAAGACACAAGCGATTATAAAAACACAGAAAAAGAATTAACCGAAGCTACAGCGAAATACGAAGCGTTATCAAAAGCAGTAACGGAGCTTAATAGCAACGAAAGATATAGGCATTCATTAACCGTAGACGGAATAGACTTAAAAGAAAAATCAAATAATGTAGATAGCGATTCGATTAACCTTATAAAATTAGAAACTGAAAATACAAAAAATAAAACGAAAACTTTTAAAGAATATTTGGAAGAATTAAAAAATGCAGAAGAAGAGGAAAAAAGAAGAGTTTCAAACCTTCGAGCATTAGGGCAGGAAATAAACGACACGGAAGCGCTTGAAACTAAAAAAGAAAAAGTCGGCGCTATACTTTCCGAAATGAGCGCAGCTTTATCAATGAATAGTCAGCAGATAAAATATTTAAGCGATAATTACGGCTACGCTCTGGATAAAATAAAAGGCGATAAGTTTTCCGAATTGGTTAAAGAAATCGAAAAGTCTATAGAGGAATACGAAAGAGGCGTGGAAATAGCCGAAGAGTTTGGAGATAAAATAAGCGACACCGAAAAAGCCTCTCAAAAAAGCGAGATTGTCCGAAAGGGAATAGAAAATATCGCAAACGAAATAGAGCTTACTTCCGAACAAGTCGAAATATTAAAAGAAAAGTTTGAAGAATTATATAAAACACCAAGCCAAAATATATCGGAATATTTTAAAAGCAATCTGGCTCAAATGCTTACAGATACTATAGGTTATATCGGCGATATGTATTCGGCAATAAGTAATATAAAAATTAACGCCATAGAAATGGAAATGGATAGAAACGAGGAGAGAAAAGAAGCGGCTATTAAAGCGATAGAAGAAGAAAAAAACGCCAAGCTAAAAGCTATAGGAATAATGGAAAATAGCGAAAAACAGAGCTTACTTAAGAGTATAAAACAAATAAAAAATAGGCAGAAAGTCGCACTCGGACTTTACGAGCAAGAAAGATTGCAACAAGAACTAAAAGAAAAAGAGCAGGCTTTGGCTAAAATCGAAATAGAGGAAGAGGCAAAATTAAAACAAGCGGAAATAGAGAAAAATTATAATAATGAAAAAATGCGACTTGAATATAATTCAAAAAATGAAAGCTGGAAAATGTCCGTTTCGCAAGCCACTACCTCTTTGGCTCAAGCGGCTATTAGCGCAATATCTTCGGCAATGTCTGTTCCTTTTCCTGGCTCTATAGTGGCTTATGCAACTTTACTTGGAATAGTGGCGTCTGGGGCGGTTCAGATAGCGGCTTTACAAAAATCAAAACCGCAAGAGCCTAAATATTTGGCAAAGGGCGGAATAGTCGGAAGGAGAGCGGGCGGAATAAACGCCGTCATAGGAGAAGGTCCGAACGATGAAGCGGTTATTCCTTTGGAAGATAGAATACTCGGAAAAATAGGAGATAAAATATTTAACGCGGCTAAAGAAGAAGAGGACGAAAACAAAACGGAAAATAACAATTCGTATTATCAGCCTATAATATTAAAATTGGACGGAAGAGTTGTCGCTCAAACTATATTGAATATAAGTAAAAGAGGCGTAAAAGTCGTAAGCGAAAGAGGTATATTATGAGAGTGCTATGCGATAATATATTTAATAATAATAGCTGGACGGCTTCAAGTTCGGATGATTTTTTTCCTATTGAAAATATATTTGATTATCAGAGATTGAATATAGGCAAATTTAACGATAAAAAATTAGGAGTTTTAAAAGTATCAGGCAGTGGCGATAAAGTTATAAACTCTTTTGCAATATTTAATACTAACGCTTATTTAGTAAAAATAGAAATTAAAAATAACGAAGAGATGAGAATATATTCTATAGATATAAATGCAGATAAACAGGTAATATATAATATATCTCCAATAAAGTTTTTAGAATGCAAAATAACCTTTTACGGAAATGAAACAAACGAAAATAACCTTGAATGTGGATATTTAATAATAGGCGAAGCCGTAGATTTCCCGCCACATGATAAAATAAAAACGCATACTATTAATTATACTCATAATCAATTTTTTTCCGTAACCAATCATTATTTTCGCAGAGTTTTGCCTGTTCGTAAATATGATATTTGGAAGGTGTCTTTTTCTTATCTCACTAACGAGGATAAAGAAAAAATAGAAAAGTTTTTTGAAGATAGCGATTTTTATCCTTTTGTATTACAAGTTTGGAAAGAAGCGGATTTAAGCGAGAGTTCCAAAGGCAATGAAACTATATCATACGCTAAATATGGAGTGGGTAAATATGGGAAATCAAAATATGCATCGAAAGAACAAATTAATTTATCTAACGAAAAAGTCGGAGCGAAATATTATATGAAAGCTGGTTTATATGTTTTGACTAACGATAAAATAGATTTTAAAAAAGGGAAAAACGATTTATATCAATATTCGACAGAATTATCTTTTAGAGAGGTTAATTAATGAGTGGCAATACATTTGAATTGATAGAAGAGCCTTCGAGTATTCCATTGACTTTGGACGCATATAATAAACAAAATGAAATATTAAATAAAATGACATTCTTATACACGGCTTTTGAAGGCATTAAATTAGATATTTCGGATAATAGTAAACCGCCCGTAATTTTGAAAGGTTCTATTTGTCCATTTTGTTATTCAATTTTTGAAGCGAAAGAAAATATAATATTAAAAGATAACTGTAAAGAAGCAAATCAAAAATATATAATATTAAAATTATCAAATAACGGAAAAGAATTAATCCCCGAAATAACTGAAAATTTAATTGCAAATTATAACGAAGAGCTTGGCGGTTTTTATTCGACTGCTAATAATAGCGTATCTAAATATATTCAGTGCATTATAACTTACGCCGCAGATGAGAATAAATACGGAATAAGTTATTTTGATATATATAATAACGAGGTGTATTAAAATGAGATTTAATTTAATCAGAGAACCAGCGGAAAACCCAATAGATTTATTAAATAGTTATAGACAGCAAAATATAATGATGCAAAAAATAAGAGTTTTGCATACGGCTTTTGACGGTATAAAATTAACTAATTGGAGCGATTCGAATAGAGAACTTCCAAATATATTAATCGGGAGCGTATGCGAGTTTGAAGGCAGATTATTTGAAGCCGAAGACAATATTATTCTTACTGACAGTGACGACTCGGACGGCGAAAGATTTATAAGGCTTGCGATAGTAAGAGAAAATCAAGTTATTGATTCGGATAGCGATTATTTAATTGCCGAATTGGTAAGTTCCAAGATGCCCGAATATGATTATTATAACAGAGGCTTTTATTCAAAAGTAGACGGTTTTATAAAATATAAATATTTAAGACTCGCAATGAAATATAGCAAAACTTTGGGAGGTTATGTTGAAAAGAAATATTGGAATATAAATGATTTGATGCGAGCGGGAATAACATTTAAAAAGCATTCCGTTTCGTTTGGGGTTGGCACTCATACTTTTAATGTTCCCGATAGCGCAAACACTATAACCGTTCATTTAGTAAGCGGTGGAGGTGGCGGAACAGCGGATTCGGGTCGCGATTTTACAGGACGAGGAGGAACAGGAGGAAAATCGGAAATATCTATAAACGGTAAAATTATAACTACTTGCAATGGAGGGCAAGGCGGATATCAAGTTGCTGGTAAGCTACAATGGATTTTTGGAACTGGAGGAAAGGCTTCTGGGGTCGGCAAGCTTATAAACGGCATGTCGGCAAATTCAGCAACAGGAGCTATATTTTCAACTAATATTACATTAGCAAACGGAGGAAACGGAGGAGATGGTGGAGCGGGCGAAGGTTGGAACGCTGCTGGAGGAGGTTCTGGTTCTGCGGCTATAGTTGAAATAACGAGAGCAATGCTTGGAGTAAGTAAAAAAATAACTATAGTCGTTGGGAAAGGCGGAGCTGGAGCTAATGGCGTAGCTAGAAACAATGGACAAGACGGTTCCGCGGTTGTAGAATATTTTTCACGAGGATGATTTATTTTTATATTTAAATTAAAAGGTTTAAACTATGTTAAAAAGTTTTGCAAATATAATAGAATTAGATATAGCAAGCCCCGATACAAAATTAATATTTGTCCCTAGAGGCGGGGTTTGGATAGCTCCGATAAACGAAATAGTTTCAAATATTTCAAAATCTTATTTTAACGATATTGTTAAAATTAACGAGGCTATGCTATATAATCTATTTAATATAGGTTCGATTACGGTTATAGACGCAAACAGCAATTCAGCAGACAGAGGATATGTCGAGGTTTTTAATTGGGAAGATTTATACAATCAAAATAAATCCTATTTTCAATATAAAGAAAATGGAATAAGCTATATAGCGATACATTTTAATAACTTTGAAACTATATATACAAAAAAGAAAATAATAATAAATATTAAAAAATTATTCTGCACAAGAGAATGGACGGACAATAATAATAAACTAACATGCATGGATAAAGACTTGATTATTGAGCCAAGAATAGAAGAAATAGATACGGTAGATATTGAAGGCGAGGCAATTACTTTTTCAACTATTCACCAATTCTAAAATTCCAATAGCTGTTACCGCTTCTATAACTGGAAGAGCTCTTTGAACTATACATGGATCATGTCTTCCTTCTATACTAAGCTTAGTTTCTTCCATAGTAGCTATATTAACAGT
>ERZ827168.4942-NODE-4942-length-11678-cov-2.959133_pt1 | contig 11678 bp, 10 predicted proteins | sample MGYA00519868_ERZ827168 | MGnify/ENA primary metagenome ERZ827168 (study PRJEB31778, sample SAMEA3449271) | human gut metagenome | biome: human gut; feature: human-associated habitat; material: faeces | place: United Kingdom | collected 2010/2012 ...
GACCTCAAGATCGTCGCGACTGACGAGAACGGCGAGGACGTGAGCACGCTGTCGAGCGAGTCCCGTATGTGCCTCATGGGCTCCGGCATGTTCCCGGCCGCCTTCGACGAGCAGGTCATCGGCCTGAAGAAGGGTCAGACCGCGAGCTTCTCCGTCAACGTCGAGGACGCGAAGGACGCGACTCTTATGGCCTCCCTCGAGGGCAAGACCAAGACGGTGAATTTCGAGGTCGAGGTTCTCGCCGTGAAGAAGCAGGTGCTCCCCGAGCTCACCGACGAGTGGGTCAAGGACACGCTCGGCTTCGATGACGTCGCCGACCTGCGCGAGCGCGTTGCCGACAGCATCAAGGAGCAGAAGGAAGACGTCCTTCCGCGCATGAAGGAAAACGCCTGCCTCATCGAGCTTGCCAAGCGTCTCGACGTCGAGGTCCCTGCCGCCGTGCAGGAGCAGACCGAGGCCAAGCTGCTGCAGGACTTCTTCTCCCAGCTTCAGAACCAGGGCGCTAGCTTCGACATGTATCTCCAGCAGAACGGCATCACCGCCGACCAGTTCAAGGCCGACGTGAAGCAGCAGGCCGCCGACACCGCCAAGCAGGACATGGCGCTCGACGCGTGGGCAGCGCATTTCGAGCTGAAGGTTACCGACGAGGAAGTTCTCGAAGAGTTCGAGAAGTCCGGTGCCAAGGACCCGAAGGCTCTCCTGAAGGAGTGGCGCGAAGGCGGTCGCCTCTACCTGGTCCGCGAGGCTCTGCTTCGCACCCACGCCGTGCTTGACGTGATGGAGAAGGCCAAGGTCACCGAGTACGACCCCGCCGAGGAAGCTGAGGAAGAGAAGAAGGCTGCCAAGAAGTCTTCCAAGAAGTCTTCCAAGAAGGCTGCCAAGAAAGAGGAAGAGGCTGCCGACGCCGAGGCGTAGCATCTCGCCCTCAAGCTTCAACCGATCGCGTAACGGGGTCGATGCATCAGCGTCGGCCCCGTTTTATGCTTATCGTGAACGGCGTGTTCGCGACCCCTTGCGCGAAGCGGCAAGCTGTTCCATCATGTGAAGCAGAATGCAATTTCGCGGCCCCGTGAGGCCGCGTCCTTTTCGAAAGCGAGGCTTTTTATGAGCATCGAACGTGCCACTTCGGCGCTGATTCCCTACGTCATCGAGCAATCTCCGCGCGGCGAGCGCAGCTACGACATCTATTCTCGTCTCTTAAACGACCGCATCATCTTCCTCGGCGAGCCTATCGATGACCATGTGGCGAACTCCGTCGTCGCGCAGATGCTCCATCTCGAAAGTGCCGATCCCGAAAAGGATATCTCGCTCTACATCAACACTCCGGGCGGCAGCGTGTCGGCGGGCCTCGCCATCTACGACACCATGCAGTTCGTGAAGTGCGACGTGTCTACCATCTGCCTGGGCGTGCCCCTTCTGACCGGCGGCGCGGCGGGCAAGCGCTTCATCCTGCCGAACGCCCAGGTCATGATTCACCAGCCCATGGGCGGCACCGGTGACGGCCACACCCAGCAGACCGATATCCAGATTATGGCCGACGAGATCAAGAAGACGCGCGACCGCTTGGAGGGCATCATCGCCAAGCACTGCGGCAAGACCCAGGAGCAGGTGCACGTCGACTGCGAGCGCGACAACTGGCTTTCCGCTGAGGAAGCGAAGGCGTACGGCCTGGTCGACGACATCATCACGAGCCATCGCGGCTCCTCCGACAAGTAGAACCTAAGAAGAGAAGCGACCTAACGCATATGACAAACGAACGAAGAGGCGACCTTGGCTATCGCGGCGACGACGCGGTGTACTGCGCGTTTTGCGGGAAGTCATCCGACCAGGTGACCGCGATGATCGCAGGTCCGAACGGCATCAACATCTGCGACGAGTGCATCTCGGTGTGCGCCGACGCGATGATGCGCGACTTGGGCCTCTCGACCGCCTTCGACAGCATGTCCGACGAGGAGACGGCCGGACGTCGTGGCTGCCGCCGTGCACAGGACCGCGGCGCGATCGTTGAGGCCGACATCGAGGATGCGACCCCGAACCCCGCCGATATCCTGGGCAACCTGCCCACACCCCACGAGCTCTACGCCGAGCTTTCTGAGCATGTGGTGGGCCAGGAAAACGCGAAGCGCGCCCTCTCCGTCGCCGTCTACAACCACTACAAGCGCATCAGCATGGAATCGGAGGCGCAGGAGGGTGATGTCGAGCTCGCGAAGAGCAACATCATGCTTTTGGGCCCCACGGGTTCCGGCAAGACGCTGCTCGCCCAGACGCTCGCGCGCACGCTGCGCGTCCCGTTCGCGATTGCTGACGCGACGACGCTCACTGAGGCGGGTTATGTCGGCGAGGATGTCGAGAACATTCTGCTCAAGCTGATCACCGCCGCCGACTTCGATATCCCGCGTGCGGAAATCGGCATCATCTACATCGACGAGATCGACAAAATCGCCCGCAAGGCTGAAAACCTCTCCATCACGCGCGACGTGTCGGGCGAGGGCGTGCAGCAGGCGCTTTTGAAAATCGTCGAGGGCACCGAGGCCTCCGTGCCGCCGCAGGGCGGGCGCAAGCACCCCCAGCAGGAACTCATCCACATCGACACGACGAACATCCTGTTCATCCTGGGCGGTGCGTTCGTCGGCCTGGCAGACATCATCGGCCAGCGCGTCGGAAAGAGTGGTCTGGGCTTCTCTTCCGAGCTGCCCGAGAGCAAGAAGCACGCCGAGGCTGAGCTTCTGGCGCAGGTGCTTCCCGAGGACCTGAACAAGTTCGGCATGATCCCTGAGTTCGTCGGCCGCATCCCTGTGATCACGGCGCTCAACGAGCTGTCCGAGGACGATCTTGTCCGCATCCTCACCGAGCCGAAGAACGCGCTCGTGAAGCAGTACACGAAGATGTTCGAGTTCGAAGATTCCACGCTCGAGTTCGAAAAGGACGCCCTGCGCGCCATCGCCCACGAGGCGCAGGAGCACGGCACGGGCGCTCGCGGCCTGCGCTCGATCTGCGAGCGCGTGCTGCAGGACGTCATGTACGACCTGCCCGAGCACAAAGTCGCCACGCACGTCGTCGTGCGCGCGAGCGACATCACGGGGGAAACGGTCCCCGAGATCGTTCCCGCTTCCTAAACCGCATTTTCCCGGGGCGCCTTTTGCGGGCGCCCCTCTCGGCGTTTCGGCGCCTGTCCGCTTACGTTTCATCGAAGGAGCTTGCATCCAATGGAAAACATGCCGAAGAATTACGACGCAGAAGCCGTCGAGCAGCGCATGCTCGATAAATGGCTCGCTGGCGACTACTATCGCCGCAACCCCGGCGTGGGCGATTGCACGGTGACGATTCCGCCGCCGAACGTGACCGGCAAGCTTCATATGGGCCACGCGCTCGACGACACCATCCAGGACACCATCATCCGCATGAACCGCATGCGCGGCGTCTCCACCCGCTGGATCTTGGGCACCGACCATGCGGGCATCGCCACGCAGACGAAGGTGGACAAAAAGCTCGCGTCTGAGGGAATCTCCCGCCGCGAGATCGGCCGCGAGAAGTTCATCGACGCCTGCTGGGACTGGACGCATGAGTACGGCGGCATCATCGTCGAGCAGATCAAGCGCATGGGCTGCTCGATAGACTTCTCCGACCCTCACTTCACCATGGATGCCGACTACGCCACCGCGGTGCGCAAGGTCTTTTGCGACTGGTACCATGACGGGCTGATTTACCGCGGCAAGCGCATCGTGAACTGGTGCCCGCATTGCACCACGGCCATCGCCGACGACGAGGCGGAGTACAAGGAAGAAGACGGCCATCTGTGGTACCTGCGCTACCCGCTCGTCGAGCCTGTCGATGGGCAGGAATATGTCGTGGTTGCCACCACGCGCCCCGAGACGATGCTCGGCGACACCGGCGTGGCGGTCTCTCCGAAGGACCACGACAAGGACAAGTTCGTCGGTGCGAAGGTTCGCCTTCCCATCGTCGACCGCGAGATTCCCATCTTCTCCGACTTCTACGTCGATGCGGGCTTCGGCACGGGCTTCGTGAAGGTAACCCCTGCTCACGACCCCAACGACTATGGCATGGGCGAGCGTCACGGCCTTGAGAAGGTCAACATCTTCGACGAGACGGCGCACGTGGTCGAAGGCTACGGCGAGTTCTCGGGCATGGGCCGCGACGAGTGCCGCCAAGCGGTCGTCGCCTGGTTCGAGGAACACGGCCTGCTCGATCATGTGGACGACCATCATCATTCCGTCATGCACTGCTACCGCTGCGACTCGACGCTCGAGCCGTGGCTGTCCGAGCAGTGGTTCGTCGCTGTCGACAAGCTGAAGGGACCGGCGACCGAGGCGGTCACCTCCGGCAAGGTCACCTTCCACCCCTCGCGCTGGACGCAGACGTATCTCACCTGGATGGAGAACCTCAAGGACTGGTGCATCTCGCGCCAGCTGTGGTGGGGTCATCGTATCCCCGTGTTCCACTGCGAGGACTGCGGTTGGGAAGACGCGCTTATGGAGGACACCGACGTGTGCCCGAAGTGCGGCAGCCACCATGTCGCGCAGGAAGAGGACGTGCTCGACACCTGGTTCTCGAGCCAGCTGTGGACGTTCGCCACGCAGGGTTGGCCCGAGCATCCCGAGCGCCTGGAAGGCCATCATCCGACGACCGCGCTCGTCACCGCGCGCGACATCATCGCGCTGTGGGTGGCGCGCATGATCATGTCGTCGACGTACTTTCTTAAGGAAATCCCGTTTAAGGACGTGGTCATCTACGCGACCATCCTCGCGAAGGACGGCACGCGCATGTCCAAGTCGAAGGGCAACGGCGTCGACCCGATGGACCTCATCTCCATGTACGGCGCCGACGCGATGCGCTTCAACCTGCTCACGCTCGTGACCAACAACCAGGATGTGCGCTTTGACGCCGATATCGACAAGAAGACCCACGAGCTTCTCGGCAGCCCGCGCACGGAGTCGGCACGCGCCTTCGTAACGAAGATTTGGAACGCGAGCCGCTTCGTCTTGGGCAATCTGGACGGCTTCACGCCCGGCGAGCCGCGCGCGGTCTCGCAGGCCGACGCGTGGATCTTCAGCCGTCTGGCGAAGCTTTCCGCCGAGGTCACCAAGGACATCGAAACCTACCAGTTCGGCGAGATGGCGCGCGAGCTGCACGCCTTCTTCTGGAACGAGTTCTGCGACTGGTACATCGAGTTTAGCAAGGCGAGCCTGCGCGAAGAGGGCGATGCCCGCCTGCAGACGCAGCGCAACCTCGTGTACGTGCTCGACAACGCGCTTCGCCTCCTGCATCCCGCGATGCCGTTCGTCACGGAAGCTATTTGGGAAAACGTTCCGCATGCAGAAGGGGAGGCGCCCGCGCTCATGATGGCGAAGTGGCCCGAGCCCGAAAGCCTCGCGTCGCTTGTCGACGAGGAGTCCGAGCGTGCGGTGAGCCTTCTGTGCGACGTGGTGAGCGCCGTCCGCTCGACGCGTGCGCGGTACGGCATCTCGCCCAAGCAGGAGCTTCCCGTGGTTTTGCGCGCCGGGTTTGAAAATGCCCGTGTCCTCGAGGGTCTAAAGAGTCAGATCATCTCGATGGCGCGCGCGTCCGAGCTCTCGATCGTTCCGTCCGATGCGCACAAGCCCGCCGAGAGCGCTTGCGTCGTCGCGCACGGGTGCGAGGTGTATTGCGTGCTCACCGGCCTTATCGACTTCGAGGCCGAGCGCGCACGCCTCACCAAGGAGCGCGCAACGCTTCAGAAGGACGAGGCCAAGTTCGCCAAGAAGCTTTCCAACCCAGGCTTCCTCGCGAAGGCAGCGCCCGAGATCGTGGAGAAGGACACGGCGAAGCTTGCCGAGCTGCGCGATAAGCTCGCGCGCGTCGAGGAACAGCTCGCCGAGTTGGGCTAGCGCAAGGTCAATGTACAAGCGACGCCCATGGTGGTACAAGGTCGAATCTTAATGGAGACCTGGCAACTCCATGGGCGACTTCGGCTCTGTGCTTTTCGGTGCCGCCGCATTTGCTATAATCATTCGCTAGTTGTTCGTAGCGCCTTAAAACGGCGCGAACTTGAAACGAGGAATCCATGTCCGAATTGATGTCGCAGCTCATTACGCCGGAACTGATGACAGCGTTCACGGTCTTCATCGTGCTGCTTGTGGTGCTTTATGTTCTTTCGATTGTGTGGGTCATCCGCGACGCGTACATGCGCGGGACGCATTGGTACGTTTGGGGCATCGTCGCGCTCGTGCCGCTTGTCGGCGTCATCGCGTACTGTCTGCTTCGTCCGCCCCTGTTGCAGATCGATCGCGACGAGCAGGAACTCGAGGTTGCCCTGAAGCAGCGCGAGCTCATGAAGTACGGCGAGTGTGCGAACTGCGGTTATCCGGTCGAGTCCGACTACGTGCTGTGTCCGAACTGCCACACGCGTCTGAAGAACCTCTGCCCGAGCTGCCATCATGCGCTCGAGCCTGCATGGACTGTGTGCCCGTACTGCGCCACGCCGGTGGGGCAAAACCGCAACGGTGGGTCGGCTCCGCGCCGCCGTTCTCGCCCGCAGCAGGGTTCCGCTCCGCAGGGCCAGGGGGCCCGCGAGCCGCACAACCAGGTGCGTTCCCGCGCTCCGCGTACGCAAGAGCATCGTGAGGAAAGGGAATAAGGCTAACCCCGCTTGCTTGCTTGATAAACTGCCTGTTCAGGGCGTCAACTTCCTATTGGGGTCGACGCCCTTTTTCGTTGGGGCGAGTTGGTGGGGTCGCGGTTCGCTGAACTTTTTGGAAGGGTTGAGGGTGAGGTAAATTGCTCAACTCCTGTCCCGCACCTAGGTGAGCCCCGCTTGGTGAGAGGAAAATCACCCGACCTCTTCCTATCATGCCGACTCCTGTCTCATTCGCTTAAGACCCGCGAGCTCGCCGCCCGATTCCACGTTTTCGGTGCTGTCTTCGCGCGCTACCCGAGGACTTTTCCGTCATGCGCCCCACCTGGCGTATAATCCCAAGTACTGTGCACTTTTCGATTCCACACTGGAGGATTCATGCTTGAAAGTCTTTCCGAGCGATTGCAGGGCATATTCTCGGGCCTGCGCGGAAAAGGCCGCTTGACCGAGGAAGATATCAACTCCGCCATGCGCGAGATCCGCCTGGCGCTGCTCGAGGCTGACGTCAACTTCAAAGTCGTGAAGCAGTTCTGCGCTCGCACCAAGGAGCGCTGCCTCACCGCCGAGGTGCTCGAGTCGCTTACTCCGGCGCAAAACGTCGTGAAAATCGTGCTCGATGAGCTCACCGAGCTTTTGGGTCGCACCGACTCGAAGCTCGTCCTCTCGAGCCGCATTCCCAACGTCATCATGCTCGTCGGCCTGCAGGGCTCGGGCAAGACGACTGCCGCAGCCAAGCTCGCGTATCGTTTGAAGCAGGAAAAGCACTCGCCCCTGCTCGTCGCGTGCGACGTGTACCGCCCTGCTGCCGCCGATCAGCTCCAGACGCTCGGCGACGAGATGGGGGTGCGCGTCTATCGCGGCGACGGGAAGGACCCGGTCGCCATCGCGAAGGAAGGCGTGCAGGACGCCATCGACCACCTGCGCGATGTCGTCATCGTCGACACGGCGGGCCGCTTGCACGTCGATGACGAGATGATGGAGGAAGCCGAGGCCATCAAGCGCGCCGTCAAGCCCGACCAGATCCTTATGGTTGTCGACGCGATGACCGGCCAGGACGTCGTGAACGTGGCGGCCGCGTTTGCCGAGCGCGTCGACTTCGACGGCGTCATCATGTCGAAGATGGACGGCGACGCCCGTGGCGGCGGCGCGCTTTCCATCAAACAGGTCACAGGAAAGCCCATTAAGTTCATCAGCGCAGGTGAAAAGCCTGATTCGCTCGAGGAATTCCATCCCGACCGCATTGCCAAGCGCATCCTTGGCATGGGTGACATGGTGAGCCTCATCGAGAGCGCCGTGCGCGTCCAGCAGGAGGCCGAAGAGGCCGAAACGGCGAAGCGCCTCGCGAAATCGCAGCTCACGCTGAACGACTTCGTCGACATGAATCGCCAAATCCGCAAGATGGGCGGCGTGCGCAAGCTCGTGAGCGCGCTCCCCGGCGGTGACAAGGCACTTGGATCGGGGCAGGTCGATGAGGGCGCGCTCGATCACATGGAGGTCATCATCAACTCCATGACGAAGGCCGAGCGCGAGAAGCCCGACCTTCTGAACGGCAGCCGCCGCGCGCGCATCGCCGCGGGCGCCGGCGTGTCGGTCACCGAGGTGAACCAGCTCATGAAGCAGTTCAACGAGACCAAGAAGATGATGAAGAAGATGATGCCCTCGGTCGATGAGCTTTCCGGCAAGAAGGGCAAGAAGGGCAAGCGTCGCCGCCGTATCCCAGGTATGCCGGGCGGCATGAGCATGGCCGACATCAAAAAGGTGCAGGCGATGCTCGAACAGGGCGACAAGTAATCGAGCAGGGGTGGCGCCACCACGCTGCTCGAGCTTGCAATCAAAGAGCTCAATCGCCGCGAAGGCATGCGGGGGCGTGCAAGCTTGGTAAGAGCCATCTGAAGGAACTCGCCGCATGAGAAGCGGGGAAGTGCAGGTTCGTGCCTGGGCGGCAGGAAGAGAGGCCTGCTGCTGGGCGCATCACGAGAGAGAGGGGACGGTTATGTCTTGCAAGGTGCTGGTAGTGACGGGAAGCCCGCGCGTCGGCGGCAACTCCGACACGCTCGCCGAGGCGTTCATCGAGGGAGCGAAGTCGGCGGGCTGCGAGGTGCGGCGCATCGACGCCGGGCGCGCGAAGATCGCGGGCTGCCTTGGGTGCAACTACTGTTTCTCCCATGAAGGTGCATGCGTTCAGCAAGACGACATGCAGCAGTTCTACCCCGACCTTCACTGGGCGGACGTGCTCGTGTACGCCACGCCGCTCTACTGCTTCACATACCCCGCGCAGCTGAAAGCCTTCCAGGACCGCATGTTCTGCGGCATCGCGAAGTCGTTCAACATCCCGCGTGTCGGCCTGTTGCTCTGCCTCGAGGACAAGGACATCACGGCGGCGGACTCGCTGCTCGACACCTATAAGCGCTCGAACGCATACACGCATCAGGAGAGCATCGGCGAGGTCGTCGTGAATGCCGTTTTCGAGAAGGGCGCCATCGCTGGGAACCCCGGTCTTGAGAAGGCTCGCGAGCTCGGTGCGAGCCTTGCATAGGCCTCTTTCGTCCGTTTGTGTGGGCATCATGCGTTCTCGCTTGCCATTTCCTTCAATTCTGAGTAATATTAGCAATCGCTGTTTTTCCCGAAGTTGAAGCTTCGCGGAAATCGAAAGATGTAAGGTTAAAAGGAGTTCAACTTCATGGCAGTCAAAATTCGCCTGGCTCGTCACGGCGCTAAGAAGCGTCCGTACTACCGTATCGTCGTTGCCGATGCTCGCGCTCCGCGTGACGGCAAGTTCATCGAAGAGGTCGGCCGCTACAATCCGTGCGTCGATCCTTCCATGATCAAGTTCGACCTCGAGAAGGTTGACAAGTGGATCGCCAACGGCGCACAGCCGACCGATACGGTCGCTCGTCTTCTCGAAACCGCTCGCAAGGAAGCGTAGAAGACATGTCCGAGCAGACGGAAGATCTCGTCGGCTTGGTTGACGCGATTGTCCGCCCCCTCGTCGACAACGAGGAGGATCTCAATATCCAGGGAAGCGAAACCGAAGAGGGCTCGATTCTCGTGGAGATTCGCGTGAACGAAGAGGACGCTGGCAAGATTATTGGCCGTCAGGGTCGCGTCATCAAGGCTATCCGCACGCTTGCACGCGCGGCGGCTTCCCGTGCCGACATCCCCGTTGATGTGGAGCTTGCTGAATAGTGCGCACCTGGGCTGATGTTGCCTGGTTGGCGACTGCGAAGAATCTAAATGGGGGGCTCGTCGTGCGAAGCGCGTCGGGCCTTCCTTTTTTGCTCGAGGAGGGCATGGAGGTGGCGTTCGTGCCGCCCGTGCTCGATATGCCTCGTCGCGCGATAGTTGAGGAAATCCGTCCGCAGGACGATACCTCCGCCGTCGTGTGGTTCGAAGGCGTGGACGACATCGACACGGCGAAGGCGCTGTGCGGATGCCACGTGCTCGTGCGTCGCGAGGAGCTTCCCGAACTTGCGCAGGCCATCGCGGCAGCGCATTCCGATGGCGTGTCCGGGTGGGAAGTCCATGATGCGCAGGCGGGCCTTCTGGGGACGCTTCTGCGTGTGGAGGACAATCCTGGGCAGAGCCTTCTCGTCGTGGATCGTGCAGACGGGCAATCGCCTCTGCTCATTCCGCTCGTGGACGAGTTTTTGGTGGGAATCGACGAGGAACGCGAGCACATCGACGTCGATGTGCCGGCGGGCCTTTTGAGCTTGTAGCAACGCAATCCCGCGAGATGGGCGTTCAGGGTCTGTCCTGGGCGCCCATTTTCATTTCAAGGAGGACATCGGATGATCATCGAGACCCTGTCAACGTTTCCGGGCATGTACGACTCGGTGATGAACTCGTCGATGATGCACATCGCCCAAGAGAAGGGGATTCTCGACTTTCATGCGTATGACCTGCGCGATTGGACGCATGACCGCCATCGTACGACCGATGATGACCCCTATGGCGGAGGTGCGGGACTCGTTATGAAGTGCGAGCCGCTTTTCGAGGCGTATGACGAGATTTGCTCAAGCGGAGAAGGACGCGATTTCGGTTCCTGCCCGGAACGGGCGGATCGGGCGGCGTCCACAAAGCGAGTTCCGCACGAGCCGGAAGTGCCCTCTGGCACTTCCGCGCGAGCAGGACTGCCGAGCGACTGGGCGCCACCCGATCAGCCCGCCGCGCCGCAGTCGGACTGCCCCAAACCCTGCACCATCTTCCTTGCGCCGCAGGGCGAGCGCTTCTGCGACGAAATCGCGCTCGATCTTGCCAAAGAGGAGCGCCTCCTGTTTATTTGCGGGCACTACGAAGGCATCGACGAGCGCGCCTATACGCTGGCGGATCGCGTCATATCGCTTGGGGACTACGTGCTCACGAGTGGCGAGCTCGCCTCGATGGTCGTGATCGACGCCGTGGTCCGCAAGCTCCCCGGCGTGCTCGGTGCCGAGGACGGGGCGATCACCGAAAGCTTCTCCGATGGCCTTTTGGAGTATCCCCAGTACACGCGCCCTGCCGAGTTCCGCGGAATGCGGGTTCCCGACGTGCTTCTCTCGGGAGACCACGGGAAGGTGGCGAAATGGCGCCGCGAGCAGAGCCTGCTGCGTACTGCCCGCCTGCGCCCCGACCTGCTTGCCGACGTGGAGCTTTCACCCGCTGACAGGGATTTTCTGCAAAGATTGGGCGAAGAGGGCTAACGTCTCGCGCGAAGCGCTATCATTCGAATTCACGACTTGAATCACGGGTGGTACCGCCTCCCGTATCGAAAGGATATCGCGCTTCATGTTTTCCGGTCAGCATGCCGAACGCCAGGGCTCGAAGGTGGCCCGCAGCCTGTTGAGCATCGTCATCATGGTACTCGTCGTGTTCGGCCTCTCGCGCCTGTTGAACACCTTCGTGTTCGGCGCCTATGAGATTCCCTCGGGTTCGATGGAGGATACCATCGAAGTGGGCGACCTCATCTTCTCGGAGAAGCTTTCCTATTACACGAGCGAGCCCCAAAAAGGGGACATCGTCACGTTCGCCGATCCGCTTGTCTCCAACCGCACGCTGATCAAGCGCGTCA
>ERZ827168.4943-NODE-4943-length-11673-cov-5.926321_pt1 | contig 11673 bp, 10 predicted proteins | sample MGYA00519868_ERZ827168 | MGnify/ENA primary metagenome ERZ827168 (study PRJEB31778, sample SAMEA3449271) | human gut metagenome | biome: human gut; feature: human-associated habitat; material: faeces | place: United Kingdom | collected 2010/2012 ...
ATCTGACTGTTAATCAGAGGGTCCTTGGTTCAAGTCCAAGAGGAAGAGCAAAAAGAGAGATACCTATTAATAGGTATCTCTTTTTTCTTTTGTTCTTTTTCCGTTATTCACAGGGTTTTCAACAGGGTTATTAACAATCCTGTAATCCTCCTACCCTCTCCAAGCGATTAAAAATAAGTTCTTTAATTCTTCCGCAAGGACTCCACGACGCATATTGGGAAGATGAACGTTATCCCGCAAATCAGCGGGCATGTCTTTAATAAGTACATCCGACTCCTGCGAAGCCTTATAAATAAACTCCGTATCAAATAAAAAGCGATTCACCTGAGTTGAGGCCAAGAACGATTTTCCCCGCTGGTTAAAACCTTTCAAACCTCCTTGAGCATCCGTATGCGTTAATCCTAGAAGCGTAAAATTCAATATACGGGAAGCATAACTCATAATCTTTCTTCGAGTACTTAAATGGGTATAATAAGTATGATTCCGCACGGCGATAACGACATCATATCCCGATTCCAACCATTCTACCATCCGGCAGATAGAATCCGTCTCATACGGGAAATCATAGTCCGTATATAAAGTAATAGATGAGGTGGAATGAGACAAGCCAGCCCTAACAGCGGCTCCTTTTCCCTTATTCGTATCATAACTTACGATCATCGTATCAGGGAGAGCCTCCAGAAGACGTCCCACCGCATCCTTCGTAAATCCTCTCTTCGAAGCGTCATTCACGACGATAAAACGGAATGAGCGGCCTTTAAGCATCTTTACCAATTCCGCATGTTTCTCGATCATCAGACGTTCCCAGCCTTCTTGTGGGTTATAACAAGGCAAGATAAGGTCGATCGCCTCCTCTTTACCCGGGAGAGTCTTCGGCCGATGAAGCGGCTCTGAAAAATCCAATGTCAATTGCTCCCATACGATCTTAAACCAGATCAACACACAAGGAAGTGCTTTCAACGCATAAGGAATAACATACATTTTCCGGATATAACAGGGAAATATATCTGTAGGGGAAAGGGATGTCAGAATAAAACAGAAAACGAATAGTACCGTATTCAAGCCAGGAGTCGTCTTACGGGTAGGCGTACCTATATACCAAAGGCAGACGGCTATCATGGCTCCCAAATATCCGCTATTCTCTGTTCCGGAGCTAAAAAGGACCATGAACAAAAGAGTAGAGCAAAGAAAATGCATGCGGAACCGCCTGTTATCATATTGATTTATCCTAAAATAAGGAGCAATAAGTAAAAGTAGCCCGGGGATAACCAACCAGAGATCACTATACGTATTGACTCCCGAAATCTTACGAACCATCCCCAACAAAGAGATATTTGTATAAGGAGTAAATAAATTCTCTACATTCTTATCGAGAAGTACCTCATACCATTTCACGTATTGACTTGCCACATATTGAGGAGACGTATATAACATCGGAAGAACATACAAGACTATGCCCCAGAAAATAAGTCCTTTCAAAAAGGCGATCCGGCGTTTTGAGAATAGCAGGAAAGCAAGACCGACAATGCCATAAATCTTAGTCATCGTACCCAAGACAATCATTAGCGCCGCCCAAAACTCCTGTTTCCGCTCAATAAAAATAAACGAGAATAAAATCATGCCGGCTATGGCTATGTTAAATTGCTGCATAAGAACACACGTAAATAACTCATTCAAGCATACCCAAATGACAAACGCCTGTTTCCAATCCGCCAATCCGAGTTTACGGATAGCCATATAAAGCAGCAAGCTATTCGCGAGACACCATAGCAACATCCCGATATAAGGAGAGAAGAGGGAGAAAGGCGCTATTATAGCCGTAAAAGGAATCCCATATAAAAACCGGTCGTGGTATTCATTCGGATAATATATATAAAGGTCTTTCAACTCTAACGCATGGAAAAAGGAAGCCCTATAAATCATAAAGTTATTATAAGTCCTACCCACGGGTAATTTCAATAAGCAAGCGACAAGGGCCGTCGCAAACCAAACAAATCCGACAAACCTCGGATTCTTAAATATCGGGCGTCTAAAAAATACTCTCAACATATCCTTTTTTATTCGTTACAACTCCACTTTCAAATAAAACTTCTGACAGCCTATATGTTCAAAAGACTCGCCAACGCATAAAAACCCCTATCTAAAACAGTAGAAAAAACGTAAAAAGCATTTTTTTAAGTATTATCTTCGCGACATGGGAAAGAATAAATTAGCTAAGTTTGACGATATGGCGGGCTATCCGCACGTATTCCAATACCCTTTCGCCGCCCTACAAGAAAAAGGGTTTGATATGAAAGGACAGTGGCATGAACGTTTTTTCAAGAACGATCACCCTATTGTCTTGGAATTGGGATGCGGAAAAGGGGAATATACCGTAGGTTTGGGAAAGCTTTTCCCAAATAAGAATTTTATTGGTGTCGATATCAAGGGAGCACGTATGTGGACCGGAGCGAAAGAATCGCTGGAAGCCGGGATGAGTAACGTGGCTTTCCTACGTACGAGTATCGAATTGATTTCCTATTTCTTCGCTCCGGGCGAAGTAGCCGAGATCTGGATCACATTTCCAGACCCTCAAATGAAAAAGGTCAACAAGCGTCTGACTGGAACCCGTTTTATGAAAATGTATCGGGAAATCCTTTCCGGAGATGGTATTATCCATTTAAAAACGGACAGTAACTTCATGTATACCTATACGTGCGAGATGGTAAAAACGAACCATTATCCCGTATTGTTCAGTACAGACGACCTATATCATTCCAATCTGGCGGATGAGATCTTATCCATCAAGACCTATTACGAGCAACAATGGCTGGATCGTGGCTTAAACATCAAATACATCAAATTTGTTTGTGAGGAAAGAGAGCGATTGGTGGAACCTGACGTAGAAATAGCGTTAGATCCTTATCGTAGCTTTAATCGCAGTAAACGAAGCGCTTTGGCTTCTGGTAAATAAAAGAATGACTTAAAAAAATCAACAGATATGACAATCTATCCGAATCTGATTATTGAGGCGTTGAAGAACGTTCGTTACCCGGGTACGGGAAAGGACATCGTTTCCATGGGCCTCGTAGAAGACAACATTCGTATCGATGGTATGAATGTCACCTTCTCGTTATTATTCGAGAAGCCAAATGATCCGTTTATCCGCTCCGTAGTAAAAGCCGCGGAGACAGCTATCTTAACCTATGTAAGCCCGGAGGTGAATATCAAGGGAAACATCACGGTAAAAGCCCGTCAGTTAGCTCGCCCGGAACCGGATAAATTATTACCGCAAGTAAAAAATATTATCGCCGTATCTTCCGGTAAAGGAGGAGTTGGTAAAAGTACCGTTGCCGCTAATCTAGCTGTCGCATTGGCTTTACAAGGATATAAGGTAGGATTGCTGGATGCCGATATATTCGGGCCGTCCCAACCCAAGATGTTCAACCTAGAAGAGGCTCGCCCTTATATGGAAGAGGTAGAGGGCAGGGAACTGATCAAGCCGGCCGAAAATTATGGTGTCAAGATGTTATCCATCGGCTTCTTCGTAAATAAAAACGACGCGGTCCTATGGCGTGGAGCAATGGCTAGCAACGCATTGAAGCAATTGATCGGCGACGCCAACTGGGGTGAGCTTGATTATTTCTTAATCGATTTACCTCCCGGAACGAGTGATATCCATTTGACAATGGTACAAACACTAGCGATAACCGGAGCCGTGGTGGTAAGTACGCCGCAAGAGGTTGCTTTAGCGGACGCTCGTAAGGGTATCAGCATGTTCACTGGAGATAAGGTTAATGTCCCTGTTTTAGGATTGATCGAGAATATGGCTTGGTTTACCCCTGCGGAATTACCGGAAAACAAATATTATATATTCGGAAAGGAAGGTTGTAAACGCCTAGCTGAAGAACTGAACGTGCCGTTACTGGGACAGATTCCTATCGTACAAAGTATCTGCGAAGGAGGAGATCAAGGTAAGCCGGTAGCGTTGAACCCGGACTCGATCACAGGAAAGGCATTCCAAGAATTGGCCGAGAATGTAGTCAAGCAAATAGACTATCGCAACGAGCATCTGGCTCCGACAGAGCGAGTGATTGTAACCAAGAAATAAAGATGATTTATACGTATATACGTGTGGTCTCGCACGTATATACGTATCGTCCTACACGTACGCTCGCATGGGCCTACGCCTATATACGTATCAGCCTATGCGAACGTACGTATAAATTCAGCCCACAATATACTTGGCTTTCTTACCGCAAATCTTCCTGATACCCAATACGATCAACCAAGATACGGCGAATGCTACCACAGAAGCGGCAGGAATCTGTAAACCCAAAGGGATATTCAAGGCTCTCGCCAACAGCACGCTGGGTCCCGTAAAGAAATAATGTACCATATAGATACCGAAACCGCATATGGTTAAGTTCGCCAACATTCGCTTAATCGTATCCGACTTAACATTTACCTTCTTCGCCAGCAAGAAGATAGGAATCGTCATCATCACCACATTGGGAGAACAATAATAGAAGAATAACTCTAACTGTTCCTCCGTGTAAGCAGGCAAAGCGGTCGTATAGCGGAAACCGAAGAAAGTAATGGCATAGCCTACGACAAACATAGGAATGCCTATCCCAACGATCTTTCCTGACGACCAATCATGATTCCGCAGATAATGCCCCAATAGCAAGTAACCGTTAAACCCGGCGAAATAATAAAGCATACTGAATTCATTCCATGAGCATCCACCCCAAATGTAAGGAGATACGAATTCCCGATAATAAGGAATAAACAAAGTCACTCCCCAACCTGCCAGAAACCATAATTTCGCCTTATCCGAAACTTTCTCGACCCAAGCGGAGAAGATCGGCAAATAAAGATATAAACCTATCAGTAAATAGATATACCACATATGTACATCCAACAATGAGAAATTGAACGGTATCTGGGCGATATAGCCTAAAGACACACTCAACGATTGACGAGTCACCTCTTCTCCCGAATAAGGGAAGAAATCAAGAATAAGTTCCGGCCTCAAACCAAGCAGTCCCGTAAACCAAGGAAATAAATTATAAATAACAGACCAAATCAAGAAAGGCCAGAATACACGCAATATCCTTTTCTTATAGAAAATAGAAGTCTCTTCCCGGACCGGTAGCAACAAGGCTCCCGTAATCATAACGAACAGAGGTACACAAGGACGAAGAAAAGCCCCATAGACAGCTCCCCAAAACTTAATATCCCCAATAATCGGAGAATCTCCGGGATAGAAATTAAACGGGTCTGTACAATGACAGCAAACAACAGTAAACATGGCTATCAAGCGTACGACATCCAGCCAAACTACGTGTGTTTTCACGGTAGGATTTGTTACATTTTGCATAAAGTAGATCGATTGTGTTTAGATTGACGGCGAAAATACAAAATAATCCAGCCGAATAGGAGATTCAGCTGGATTTCTAACCTCTATTAACGATATTCATTAATATACAAAGTCTTTCCTACGAATAAACGCCACCGTACGATGTATTTCCGTGTACATAATAATATCCTCATCGATAAATGGCACCTCTTTCCGGTAATCCTTCAAGAACTTCTCTAATACCGGGGAAGTCCTAGCCGGACGACGGAACTCGATTCCTTGTGCGGCGTTCATCAACTCGATCGCCAAGATATGATCCAAGTTGTCCATGATCTTAAACAACTTCGTCGCCGCATTCGCTCCCATACTCACATGATCCTCTTGCCCATTACTAGACACGATAGAATCGCTGCTCGCCGCATAGCAATACATCTTATTCTGGCTTACCATACTGGCGGCCGCATATTGAGGGATCATGAAACCGGAGTTCAGGCCGGGATTAGCGACCAAGAACTCAGGCAATCCCCGCAAACCCATGATCAATTGAGCGACACGACGTTCCGATATATTTCCTAACTCAGCCAAGGCAATCGCCAAGAAATCATAAGAAATCGCCAAGGGCTGACCGTGGAAATTACCGCCGGAAATAATCTTATCCTCCTCCGGGAAGATCGTCGGGTTATCCGTCACGGAATTTACTTCGGTAAGCAGGACATTCGCCACATAATTGATAGCGTCCTTCGTAGCCCCATGCACTTGAGGGATACAACGGAATGAATACGGGTCCTGAACATGTTCCTTTTTCCGGGCGATTAACTCACTTCCCTCCAATAGCCGTCGAAAAGCGGCCCCGGTCTCGATTTGTCCGGGATGCGGACGCATCTGCTGGATACAATCCATGAAAGGATCGATACGCCCATCGAAAGCCTCCAAGGATAAAGCGGCGATCAGATCCGCTTTCTTGGACAGGCTAAACGCACGCATCAAGGCGAATACGCCATTGGCGCTCATAAATTGCGTACCGTTCAATAAAGCTAACCCCTCCTTGCTTTTCAGCTTCACAGGCTTCCAAGCGAACTCGTCCAATACGCTGATCGCTTCCCGTTTGCGGCCCTTATAATAAACGTCACCCACGCCGATCAGAGGCAGGAACAAATTCGCCAGAGGCGCCAAATCACCGGAAGCGCCTAAAGAGCCACGATCATACACGATCGGAAGCACGTCATTATTGAAAAAGTCCAGAATACGTTGTACGGTAATCACCTGTACGCCACTATGCCCCAACGAAAGGGCATGCGCTTTCAATAACATCATCAAACGGACGATCACCGGACTTACCTCATCCCCTACGCTACAGGCATGACTTTTCACCAAGTTCTCTTGCAAGGTGCTCAATTCGTCCGGAGAGATATTCTTATTACATAAGGACCCGAAACCGGTAGTAATCCCATACAAAGGCCCCTCCTGCTGCTCGATCTTATGATCCAAGTAATCCCGGCAACGCTGGATGCGCTCCTTCACCTCGGGTGAAAGCTCCAACTTCATATTTTGAGTAAGTATCCGTTCGATTCCCTCAAAAGAGAGAGGCTCGGAACCCACATAATAGACATTGCTCATATGCTATAATTTAGTCTTCACCCAATCCAATAACTTTTGCTCTACACGGATAGCGTTCGCCTCCAGTTCATCCGCTTTCTTCCGCATCATTCCGACGAACACCTCGTCTTGGATGGACGTTAAGTTAATTCGGACATTCAATAAAGCCCCCAATACACAAGTACGGGCAGCCATCATCGCCACGCAAGCATCCGTGACGGCATTCTGATTACCTTTGTGAGCCACATAGATAATCGTCTCCATTACGGAACCGATCTCCTCCGCCACCCTCATCGGAACAATAGCCGCCTCCTTCGTTGCGCTCTGTATCGCATTCGTACGGATCACCTGTTCGTCAGGCGTTTCTTTCGGCAACTTAAAAGCGGAGAATACACGATCATAAGCCTCGCTGTCCTTATCGATATATTCAGTAAGACGTTCACGGATCATAGCCGCCTCGGTAGCGATCGTCTTCATTTGTCCTTCCACTTCCGCATATTTCTTTTTGCCAACAGTCAGATGGGCCACCATCTCTGTCAAAGCTGCCGCTATAGCGCCATTCAAGGCAGATATACTTCCACCACCGGGAACGGGAGCACTACCCGCCGTTTCCGCCAAAAAATCTTTAATTGTCAAGTCTGCTAACATAGTATTTTGATTTAAATGATTCAACAATTCTTATCTTACATCATATAAAGTTCCCCGTCCTTAATTACGGTATCCACGAGATTCATTCCCACATGATAAGGTAGAAACTTATAAGACGGGTATTTCAGCAAGATCACGTCCGCACGTTTTCCCACGCTGATACTTCCAATCTCGGAGGCACGTCCCACAGCTGCGGCTCCATTAATGGTCAATGCCGTTACCGCTTCTTCAGGGCTCATCTTCATATAGATACAGGCCAAGGCTATCATCATCGGGATCGAGGCCGAAAAACAACTTCCCGGGTTTAGATCGGAAGCTAAAGCCACCGCGCAACCGGCATCTATCATTTTCCGGGCAGGCGCATACGGCTCATTCAAGGAAAAGGCAGTCAGCGGAAGTAAGGTAGCTACGACACCCGCTCTTGCCAGACGTTTGATGCCTGTATCCGATATATGTAATAAATGATCAGCACTTACACACTTCAAGGAGGCCGCCAGTTCCGCCCCTCCGAAAGGAACGATCTCATCCGCATGCATCTTCAATTTAAAACGATGATGACGGGCGGCACGAAGCAAGCGCTCACTCTGTTCTAACGAGAAAACGCCTTTCTCACAAAACACATCACAAAACGTAACCGTATGTTCGGCTCGTATGGCAGGAAGAACTTCCTCGATCATATAATCCACATAATCGTCCGTACGACCGGCAAATTCAGGAGGAACAGCATGAGCTCCCAAAAAGGTCGATACGACATCCATCGGATGAGACTCATTCAGGTCCGACATGACACGAAGCTGAACTAATTCTGTTTGCAAATCCAAACCATAACCACTTTTCCCCTCCACCGTGGTAACACCCATGGAGAATAACTCATCCAAACGTTCTTCCCCTCTGTCCCATAGTGTATCGAAATCACTTTCACGGGTAGCTTTCATCGTATTCACGATACCTCCACCACGCTCCATGATCGACATATAACTATCTCCCCGCAATCGCCAAGAGAACTCCTCCTCCCGGTAACCGCCAAAGATAAAATGCGTATGGCTATCTACAAATCCGGGTAACACCGCTTGGTTCTCCGCCCGAATCTCCAAATAATCCTCCGCATGGATGTTTCGAAGTACCTCCTCCGTAGGTCCTACATGCGTAATAACCCCATCAGACATCGCTACGGCTCCATCCTCGATAACGCCTAAATCAGACATCTCCGCTCCCCGTCGTGCCTTATCCCCATGACAAGTGACGATCTGGGCAGCATTCCTGATTAATATCTTGCTATTCTCCATACGCTATTCCATAATACGGGCTTCCAATACTTGATTCATAGAGAAGTCCTCTAATCCCAAATAGTAAGAGGCCGTATCGATCAACGCCTCCATAGGAACCAAGCCGATAATCTCGCTCCCCACCACCGGAACACCATATCTGCGAGCTTCGATACGAACTAACTCGAAGGCCCGGTACAAGGCCGTACGGGTATAATCGGTCATATTAATAGAGACCTGTACGATACCACGTTCCTTCAACTCAACCCCCATCGCTTTACAATAGCGTAAACCTCCGCCGATGAAACGGATTTTCTTCGCTATATCCGTAGCGATCTGCAATTGATTCGTTCCTAAGTTCACATTATAGGCGACCAAAGGCATGCGGGCTCCTATGGCGACCGTACCGGCTGTCGGATGTCTTTCGGCCGGACCAAAATCAGGTTTCCACTCCGGTTGATGGATTTTCTCTGCCATCCCTTCAAACTCTCCTTTACGGATCGCAGCCAGATTCTCCCGGTAAGGGACGGAAGCCGATTTCTCATATAAGAAGACCGGCACGGCATAATGAGCGCCCACTTCCTCCCCTACTTCCTTAGACAAGGCGATCGCCTCTTCCATCGTACATCCGCGAATCGGTATAAAAGGAACAACATCTACGGCCCCCATTCGAGGATGTTGACCGCTATGCTTGTTTAAATCGATCAACTCAACGGCAACTCCAATGGCCTCCAATACGGCTTGTTTTAAAGCAACTGGCTCCCCTACCACGGTAACAACCAAGCGATTATGATCCTCGTCATTACTATAGTCCAACAGTTTAACACCCGTCTTAGCCCGGAAAGGCGCTACGATCTTATCTATCTTCTCCAGATCCCGTCCTTCACTGAAGTTAGGGACACATTCCATAATCTTATTCCAAGTACTCATACCTTTTTATTTAATGATGTTTGTACGATTTCATGAATAAACGCCCTCTCCGGGATATACGGAAGGGTAATATGATACTGTTCGCCACGGTTCTCATTGAAAGTAGCGCTCGTACGCATCGCATTCGGGTTACGAGCCCATGAGCGACGGGCGACACCCCCCATCACGTCCCATATCATAGCAGAGCGAAGTATCTCGTCCACCCGCTCACTACCATCGAGAACCATACCGAAACCTCCGTTTATCGCCTTACCGATACCAACCCCTCCACCATTATGAAGAGCGACCAAGCTCATACCCCGGGCGGCATTTCCAGCAAAGCACTGCACCGCCATATCAGCCATCACATTGCTTCCGTCCCGTATATTAGAGGTCTCACGGAATGGAGAATCCGTACCGCTCACGTCATGATGGTCTCGTCCCAACATAATCGGGCCTACCTCCCCATCACGTACCATTCGGTTAAACTCAAGGGCGATCTTCAAGCGCCCCTCAGCGTCTTGATATAAGATCCGGGCTTGCGTACCCACCACCAAACGGTTCTTCTCCGCGTCACGTATCCAATTATAATTATCCATATCCTGCACCGACGATTATACCGTCATGATTTCCTTTGTCTTGTTCTCGACTGCCTTATCGATATCGGCTATATACTTATCTGTAAGTTTCTGGATATCTCCTTCAATCTTCTTAACATCATCCTCAGACATATCATTTTCCTTGCTGCTCTTCTTGATGGCATCATTAGCATCTCTTCTGATGTTTCTGACAGCAACCTTGGCATTCTCGCCCTTTTTCTTAATATCTTTAACTATTTCTTTACGTCTGTCCTCTGTAAGTTCAGGGAATACCAGTCTTATTGACTTTCCGTCATTGGTTGGTGTAAGACCGAGATCGGATGTAAGGATTGCCTTTTCGATATCTTTGATGAGAGATGACTCCCATGGCTGTATCTGGATCATTCTTGCTTCCGGAACAGAAACATTGGCTACCTGCTGAAGCGGTGATGGTGTTCCGTAATAATCAACTTTAATTTTATCAAGAATATGCGGATTGGCTCTGCCCGCTCTGACCGTATTGAGGTCTTCCTTCAGAATCGCAATCGTTTTTTTACTTCTTTCTTCAAGATTCTTTTTTGTCTTTTCCATGAGTTTTCCTCCTAATCCCTTCCCTGCTTCTATTTGATAATCGTTCCGATTTTTTCGCCTGCGATCGCTTTGACAACATTACCTTCCTCCGCGATGGCGAAAACATGAATGATGATATGGTTATCCTTGCAAAGTGTGGCTGCGGTCAGATCCATGACCTTGAGATCTTTTTCAACCACCTCCATGTGCGTCAGCTCGTCAAACCGGACGGCATTTGGATTTGTTGCCGGATCGCTGTCATAAACACCGTCTACATTCTTGGCCAAAAGAATCACGTCCGCGTCAATCTCCGCGGCTCTGAGCGCCGCCGCGGTATCTGTCGAAAAGAAAGGACTTCCGGTACCTGCTCCGAAAATGACGATGTCCCCATGCTCCAAATGGCTCAGTGCTCTGCGTCTGGCGTACGGCTCTGCGATCTCCTTCATTTCGATGGCGGTCTGCACCTTTGCCGGAACGCCGAGTGCCAAAAACGCGTCCTGCAGTGCCAGGGAGTTCATGACTGTTGCCAGCATTCCCATGTAGTCGGCGGTCGCGCGGTCCATATCCTTACTCGTACGCCCCCGCCAGAAATTGCCGCCTCCGACAACGATCGCGACTTCTACGCCTAAATCGTGAATCTGCTTGACTTCCTTGGCAACCTTTTGTGTCATTGCCTCATTGATGCCAAAATGGTCACTGCCCGCCAGCGCTTCACCGCTGATCTTGAGCAGGACACGCCGAAACTTCGGTTCTGTTCCCATAAAAC
>ERZ827168.4952-NODE-4952-length-11651-cov-10.333650_pt1 | contig 11651 bp, 15 predicted proteins | sample MGYA00519868_ERZ827168 | MGnify/ENA primary metagenome ERZ827168 (study PRJEB31778, sample SAMEA3449271) | human gut metagenome | biome: human gut; feature: human-associated habitat; material: faeces | place: United Kingdom | collected 2010/2012 ...
TGATGACTATCTTAAAAAATTGAACAAACTCGTAAAACATGGAATCATAGAAAAAACCCACCTTATTGGGTGGGTATAAATGTAATGTATGTTGGCTTTTCAAGTGCTATTCATTAGATTACCAATCCACATCTCAATGGCAGTTCGCACTGTGGTACCCATCGACGAAAACAAATAGTTAAATGATAACCAACATAAAAACATTATACCATACAACTATTTGATTGTAAACTCTGTGTCGACAAGTACCACACCACCTTTAACAGTTTTTGGTGATAATTTTCCTGTAAATCTCGCCCCGACTTTAAAGTTATCAAACGTCACCTTTTCTTTACACACATCGGGTAGTCCAGCACATTTGACTTCGGGTTTATCATGACCGACATAATGTTCCATGTATGTTTTGGCTCTGATAAACTTTGCTTTTGTGAAATCACCTTCATGCTTCCATGCTCCTAGTTTACTATCATGAATCTCAATGTCTGGAATATCAAAACCTGTTAAATGTATGCTATCAGTGTCGGCATAGATGAATCGGTCATAGACACTTTGAGCAGTTCTGATTGTTTTATTCCTTGAATAAGCGGTAATAAAACAAGACATAGCGGTGTAAATCGGTTCGGTAATTTCAACCTCTTTATTTAATTTATATGAAACAATATCACCGTCAAGATACGGTGTTTTTTGTTTTCGTTCGGGTGATGTTGCAAATTTTCCGTATAAACTATTTAACATTAGTTTAGCAAGTGTTCTCATTCCACCTTTTGAATTTGCCTTTACTTCACTCCAATAGTCGATATAGGATTTAAACAACCCGACTTTCCCTTTAAATTTGAACCCACCGTGATATTCAACATTATATAAATCATAATGGTCTTGATATAGTTTTAAGTCAACAGATGTTACAACCAAATCAACCGTTTCTCCACCACTCGATGTTAGATATTCTGTTTCAACAAATCGCCCCGAATTTTTAATTTGAATACATGGTAGATGGTCTTTTTTCAACTTAAACTGGCAAGACATAAATTGTATGAAAAGAGGATAATCATCATCTTGTTCGTATTCACCATCAAAAGATTTAGGATAGCCATATGGTAATAAATCATAATACATAACACTCGGATATAATGAATTAACATCATACGCACAACCCTCACCAACCATTTTTCCTGAATAACCTTTCTTTAAGTAAGTCCACCCACCTTTATAAGACTTTCTAATCAGACTATCTTGTTCGATGGTTAGAGTTGGGAATATTTTAAGGAATTGAGTTTCACCACCAATTGACTTTTTATATTGGCTTAATGCGTCACTGGATGTTGTCATTTTATCCATTCCCGTCTCATACTGTAGTTTTAACGCTCTTGCAACTATCTCAACATCACGTGTTATATATGAAATTTCTTCATCTGTTAATTCATGCCCAACAGGACGGTAACTTGTATAATCAATTTCACCTTTTGAAATGGGTAGGTTATACATACTAGCGATTGTTCTAACAGGAAAGTTCAATTTTTTCAATGAATCTTGAAACACAATTTTATGTGCTTTTTTACGTTTTTGCCCAACCACTCTAAACACTACCTCTATTTGATACCATTGACCCGAATCTGTGATAATGGTTTTGAATGTTTTAGGTTTATTTTCTTCTGAATGTGTAAACCCGTTTAAGAGTAACCATGATAGAATAAATTTACCATCAAACTTAAGATTGTGAAAGTAGATGAGTGAACCCGAACCCAACTTACTAGAAAAATCCATAAATTGGTCAATGTCATTTGATAAATGAACACACTCACATGATTCCATATGATATACACAACTTGCCCACACTCTACAATCCTCTAGGTCTGTTGTTGTTTCAAAGTCTGCCATAAAAATTTTTTCAACATCTGTTGCCATTTTTAAATCAACCCTAACGCAGATAAATAGATTTAATATTCTCATAGTGGGTTTGAAATTCATCCAACATTTGTTCTATTAACTCTGCATCCGAATTTAAAAAATGAATTTCGGGCAACAGATTTTTAGAAATAATTTCTCCCCATTCTTTCTCCGAAAGTTTGTTCAATCCTTTAACAATTTCATGATTTCCCAATACTGATTTTAATGCTTTAATTTTATTCTTTTTATGTTGTTTCATCCGTTTTTCAACATAACCTTTTGAATTGAGGTTTCGCAACTCTTTCATAAACGCTTTATATTCATCTTTTGTTTTGAAACGTTGAAGTGACTTACTTCGATTACGTGTTAATAATGTGTCTGCTCCTGTTGCCCATAGATTTTTTTCGGGGTGAACACCGTATTCAAAATCGGGGTCAACTCCAAGAGCAGAACGCACATCCTTGAATTTATCTTTTGTCATGATATTTTTACGCTTACGATTCACACTATTAACAAGCGATTCCAGTTTCTTTTTCTCATTCTCTGTGAACTGAACACCATACTGGTTTTCAAGTTTTTTCCCAACTTTTTTTAAATTCTTCTGACCTTTTCTTCGCCCCGCCATAATAACACCTACTAATTTGACATTATAATATCCATAAATAATCCACCTAAAAATAAACAAGTTAGGCAAATTACAATTAAATCAACTAATGAGATTGTAATTTCCATTGATTCCACCTCTTAAAATTTTCGTTTCATTTCATCGTATAAATCATGTGTAATAAATGATAGCATTTCATCCGTTAATTCTATTTTTTGACCACTCAATTTTTCCACACGGTTCAAAAGTAATTCAAGTGATGTTTTTCGTTTATGATAATCACGTAAAAACATTTCTACTTTTTTAGCACTGGGAAAAATAAATTCTTCGTGATTAACCCCAACCACCTTAAACGGTGATTGTGATAAATCATAATAATAACCCCTTTCACTCACCACTGGTTTTGATGGGGTTGTATTAAGAATTTCAGACATTTTTTTCAGCTCCTTCGATAAAATAAAAAGGGGATAAACCCCTTATTATTAATTGTTCGGGAAGAAAACAACATCCATGTAACGTTTTTTATTTTTAGATGTTTTTTGTTCGAAAACACATTCAATCCCGTCAACTAAAATTTCTTCTTTTTCAGATGGTAATAAAACATTGTCAATTGCCTTTAACTTTTCTGTAACAACCATCCCCATAAAATAAAAGTGTTTCGGGTCTTCTTTGAAGATTACCACCGCATAGTCCCCGTTATCACCTTGAAGATAATCATAATTAGTGATTGTGATTAATGCTTTTGTTGGCACTGTTTCACCTTTTTCACGACCTACCATAAAATCAATTACTGTTCCGTTTCCTACTTCTTGAATTTTTGCAATTAATAAGTTTTTCATGTAATATCTCCCTTTATTTTGACAATTTTTACTACCCTTTTATTATACCACAAACGACATAAAATACAACATTTTTTTAAAATGTTTTAAAAAATTTTTAATTACTTTATGAATAATATCGTTTATAATTGAAATATAGGAAAAAAGGGGGTAAAGACATGACATTAGAGGAAGCTCAACAACAGATTTTAGAGTTAAAAGAGGAATTGAAAACCGCAAACGATGTTGCTCAATCTTATCTTGAAAACAACAACATCCTAAAACAGCGAGTTGAGAGCCTACAAGAACATAATCAAAAACTGTTCTTACGTATTACACAAGATGTAACAACAGTAGAACAGAGTGAACCCGATGTATCACCAATTGAGAAGTTTTTAGAAACAGTTACAATTTAAAAGGAGATGAAGAAAAATGGATAATGTAGAATTATTAAATGCCATTCGTGCCGAAGCGTCACAGGAATATCAAGAACGCATTCCTGAGGCAACCCGAACAAACTTACAAGTGGTGGGAAAAGCTATCACCGAATACGCCCCGACATTAAATGAGTTTACAAACGCATTAGTATCTAAAATTGCACTTCAATTATTTGCAAACAAAATGGCTAAAAATCGTTTAGCGAAGTTTAAAAAGGGAACACTTGAAAATGCGAGTGATATTGAAGAGATTTTCGTGGCTATGGCTACCGGAATCGCCTATGATAAAGAGGGTTCCGATGTTTTAGCACGTAAAAAACCCGATGTTAAATCATTATACTATAAAGAGAATTACCAACAGACTTATGAGGTATCTGTTTCAGATGTGCAAGTCAAACAGGCTTTCACAACCACAAAAGGGATTGCCAATTTAACAAATCACATTATTAATTCAATGTATAGCGGGGCGAATCATGACGAGTATTTAAGCATGAAAAATCTATTCAATTTATACGATACAAACTTTAAAAAAGTTACGGTGTCAAACGTTACAGATGAAGCAACTGGAAAAGAATTTGTTAAGGCGGTTAAAAAAGCGTGTACGAACTTAACTTTCATGTCATCAGAATACAATGCCGAAGGTGTTAAAACATACACAGAAGAAAGCGACCAAGTGTTGTTAGTTCATAAAGATGTCATGGCAGAAGTTGACGTCGAAGTATTAGCAAAAGCGTTCAATATGGGAAAAACACAGTTCGAAGCACAAGTTATTGTTGTTGATGATTTTGGTGGAATGGAAAACACCCTTGCTTTATTAGTTGATAAGGAATGGTTTATGATTTATGACACGTTACGTACAGTTGAATCAATCCGAAATCCTAAAGGTTTATTTACAAACTATTTCTTACACGTTTGGCAATTACAAGCCGTTTCTAAATTTAGAAATGCGATTGCCTTTAAAACAGAGTAATGAGTTTTAATCCAACGGGGAGCATTATCATTTTAAAAAATGTTCCCTTTGATAATACTTATGGACACACGATTGATTTTGAAACGGAATCAGAACAACACAATTATTTCATGAATCAAAAATTCCATTCGCGACACGACAATTATAGTTATTTAAGACGGGAACGTTCCATAAAAATTGGTGTTGGAATTGACACATTAAGGGGAGCTAACTATTTAATGTATGCCAATGAAGATGGTAAGTGGATTTACTGTTTTATCACACGTAAGTCTTACATCAATGATAACAACACCGAGTTAATTTTAGAAACAGATGTCTTACAATCCTTTTGGTTTGATATTACCTGGAATCACACCTACATTGATCGTGAACATATGGATAGATGGGATGAAAACTTATCACCTATTTATAATACGATTGACGAGGGGTTGACACTTGGCGATGAATACATAATCAAAACAAGTGAAACCATCCACACCGTATCACCTCAATATGTTATAGCAGTAACACAAACTGTTGATATGAACGGAAACGAACAAGGGTTTAACACTATCTTGAATGGTGTGCCATCTACTGTTTGCTATGGCTTCTCACATGGTAATACATTCGGGAATGATTCTGATACATTAGGGAAATCACCAAGTGTTATTTCCATCGCTAAACTACCATTGGATATTACCGACCCAAAATACACCACTCAATATGTTAAAACTGTGACCTATCCAAAAGAAGATGAATGGGATGAATCGTTAAACCGTCAACCTCTACCAAAAGTGGGTGTATACCCTGTTGACATTTTAAACTCATACAACGCTAAACGGGTGTTGGGGTCTGTTAATAAATTCAATGGATACGACTATCCAAGTTCGTTAGGATTGGGAAAAACATTCAACCCTAAATTTGAATCGAAATTACTATCATATCCTTATTCCTATGGATTGTTGAGCGATTGTCAATCTACACCACTGAAAGTAAAACATGAATATGTTACAGGGTCATCGATGGAGTTCACAGGTGTGTGCAGTGTTTCACACTCCCCAAAATCAAAAGTGTATATCAGTTCGGGTTATCGTGGTGAATCTGACGGTAAACTTGAAAATGTCACGAATCATAAAGACCAACAACTCCCTTTAACATCCGATTCCTATAAAGATTATATTTTGAATAACTCTGCACAGATTAAAACATCTCAAGGTGTCAACATCGTAAACACCGCTAAAAACACAATAGCCGGAGCAGTTACAGGAGCGTTGGCAGGTGCTAAACTTGGTGGTGCTTGGGGTGGAGTTGTGGGTGCAATCACTGGTGGTGTAACACCACTTTTTTCGGGGTATGCTACCCATAAACAAGAATTGGCAAAACAATATGACTTGCAAGAGATTCCCGATAGTGTGCGAAACATGGGGAATAATGTGTCATTTGATGTTATTGATAACAATAATAAGATTATGTATTACAAAATGTCAGTGGATGAAAGAACCCGTACACTTTTAGCACACTTTTGGCATTTATATGGTTACAGTTGTAAACAAGTTAAGATACCCGATTTACGTTCACGCTACTATTATAATTTTATCAAAACCGTTGGATGTAACATCACAGGAAATATTGACTATGAAGATTTAACTAGAATGAAAGAAATATTTGATAATGGTGTTACCGTTTGGCATAACCGAGAGGGTGTTGTTCCGTTAGATTATAGTTACGATAATGTTGAGGTGAGTAGAATTTGAGTAAAAAAAGAACAACAATCAACCAGTTAATGAGTGATTTACAATTCAAGTTAACTTATGACCGGTTTAAACATTTATACATGAATCGTTTTGAATGGGTTAATCTACCAAAAGGTGTAGAAGAACGTTATATCGAAAAAGCCTTATTTGAACATGGTAAAGCCTTATTTTTCATGGATGATATGATGGGGTTGATGTGTCTACCATGTACCGAAGATGGTGGTCAAAATGTGTATGGTGAGTTTATTAAATATCGTGCTTTTGGATATAACTATAATAAATCCTATGATATTGAAAATGCCGTGTTAATTCGAAATAATTTAAGTCAAACAAATTCACACCATCTGGTGATGACGTATGCAAATAAATTATGTGAGATTGAGAAAACCATCTTACTAAACATCAAACAACAAAAAACACCTTATATCGTGGCTTGTTCTGAAAAGGATTTACACACCTTAAAAAACCTCTATCAAAAAGTAGAGGATAGTCAAGCTGTTATTTATGCCGATAAACAACTAGACCTAAAAACACTTGGTGTTCATTTAACACCAACCCCTTTTGTCGCCGATAAATTGTTATTACATAAACATGAAGTAGAAAATGAATTACTAACCATGATTGGAATTAACAATGCAAATACAGACAAAAAGGAACGTTTAATCACTGATGAAGTGAATGCAAACAATGAATACATTGACATGAATGTGTCATTCATGTTAGAGGTTCGAAGATTAGCGTGTAAACAAATCAATGAAATGTTTGGATTAAACATCGATGTGAGGTTGAGGGGTGAGGATAATGGCACAGTACACATTGACGATGAAACAGTTGAAGGAGGGGAGTAGATGTTAATAGGTATTATTGTAGGAGTATTATTGTGGAATTTAATAACGTTAATCACCTTTATAGTTTCTGGTGAGTATGAGGATGTCACAATAAAAGTTGGGTGTGGAGTTTTCTTTTATTTAGCACTTGGTTTTTGTTGGGTAGTTAGAGAAGTTAAAAAATTGGCTTGTCAACAAATCAATGAAATGTTTGGATTAAACATCGATGTGAGATTGAGGGGTTAGGATAATGGCACAGTACACATTGACGATGAAACAGTTAGTGGAGAATGATGTTAAAATTTTTAATTTCAATTACCCCATCTTTGATGAAGAATATCGAGAGTATTTAGAAAATAAAATCATCCGTCATTTCTACTTTAGAGAAATTGGGTTTGAAACAGTAGGACGATTCCTATATCATCTTGAAACAAAGATGAATGAAATCATGCCGTATTACAATCAACTTTATAAGTCAACACAACTAGATTTCAACCCGTTAATCAACTATCAAGTTACAGAAACACAATCGAGAGATATACGGGCAAGAGGTAATGGAAGTGAAACTGGTAGTGGTAGAGGTTTATATTCTGATACCCCACAAGGTAGAACATCACTTGAGGGAACATCCTATGTAACAGAAATCAATGAAAACTCAACATTATCTACATCAGAAAACGATTCGGAATCAACTGAAAAATATGTTCGAACGATGGAAGGAAATATTGGTGTTCAAACATTCTCTAGTTTAATCAATGACTATCGAACAACCTTTATCAATGTGGATTTAATGGTGATGGATGAATTGAACGAACTTTTCATGCGAGTTTATTAAAAAGGAGTTGAAAAAATGTCTATTGATAAAATTACGGGTTGTTTAACTCAAAACCGATTTATTCCCATTGACAGTGAGGAATTAACCGCTCTTGAATACATGGGGAAATTAACAAATAAGACGAATGAATTGGTTACACATATGAATGTGATGGATGAAAAAATTCCAACTAAACTAAATGTATCAGATTATAAAAATGATATGTTAAATAATAGAAAAATAAATGAAAATGGTGATTTTACAGGGAGTTGGTTTGGTGTTAGTTCACCACACGATTTAAACCCTTCTCTTATTGACTATGAATCATTAAAATCTCTATCAAGTGATGGGATTAGTTATTCTTCTCTTGATTTAATTGGTGATAGATTTGGTTGGAAATCCATTCATTTTATTGGCGATAGTATCACACACGGGGCGAATTGTGAAGATATTGAAAAAGACTCTTGGTGTGGAATCATCAGAAGATGTTTAGCCATCGACTATCAAACACCGAATCACGGTTATGAAACCATCTATTCACCTATTCAAAATGCAAATGGAAAATACACATCGTCTCACTATTGTGATACTGTGGGTTCGTGGTCTATGAATGAAGATTATCGTTCCATATCATTATGTAATATGTCGAGTGTTGAAGAGGGTGCAATTTTAAAAATAACCCCAAACACTAACTCAAAGTTCTGTAAAGTGTTGTTTAACAATGTTGATGATGGTGGTTCATTTAAGATTTATCTATCTAGCAATCCAACCATATTAACAACGGTTAACACAAATGTTGGTGTTGACGGTGTATTCTATTCAAATCAGATTGACTTACAAAATGCAAATGGTGAATTACAAATCATGATTGAAAAAACAGATGGTAAGTTAACCGAAATTGTGGGTGTTCAATATTATGATGATGAATCAAAACCGATGTTACAAAACTATGCTAGGTCGGGGGCAAAATTGAAAGATATTAACACCTCTATCATTCCAACTCTATGCAACACATCGTTAGCATTTTTTGCTCTTGGTCATAATGACCAATGGGATGAAGATGTGTCAACATTTTCAAATAAAATTAATGAGTTTATGAATCATTTTTTTAAATTTAAAACAAAAGTTGTAGTTCTTGATTTTATTTGGGATGAAAATAAAACGGTGTTAAAAAATGAATTAAAAAGACTTTCTTCTTCACTTGATGGGATTTATATTGATTTCTCACCATATCACAATCAAATCGGGTTTATGAGTGATGAATCTCACCCATCAGTCTATGGACATCAAGTGATAGCAAGTGTTATCGCTCAAAAACTTGGTTTAGGTGTAAGGTCTAAAGGTGGTTCATTTCTGTATAAAAAACCTGTTAACATTGGGTTGATGAATAATGCAGAACTGCTATATAACACATCATATCGCGAAGGTAAAAAAGTAACCTTTAATCTTGGTATCTCACAATCACGAAATAATGGTGATGTGGTGGCGATTTTCCCTAAACCATTAAATGAAATAAAATTTTTAAGTGGTGGTGAAGAATATACCATCTTAAAAAGTGGGTTGGTGGTCTATAACGGGGAAACAAAAGAAAAACATGAATTAAGAGGATGTTATACAATTTAGAGGTGAAAAGAATGAGTGATGTAGTAACATTAATATCCAACATAGGGTTTCCAATGGCGTGTGCTGTTGGAATGGGTTGGTATTTTATGAATCAATCAAAATATGAGAGGGAAGAAAACTCAAACAGAGAGGAAAGATTATTCTCAATCATTGAATCAAACGGAAGGGTAATAAGTGAAAACACAAAAGCGATTCAAGATTTAAAAATAGTTATCGAGAGGGGGAAATAGAATGGTACAATGTTTAATTTTACCAGTAAATAAATCCTTATTAACAGTTGGATACAAAAATGAATGGTACCCAACCCGTTATCGTGGACAAATACACTATGGAATTGATGTGGTTCATGCCAATGGTAAAACCTATCTATACGGGTGTGGTGATGGTGTTGTAACACACTGTGGTTATGACCATGTTTGTGGTAATGTTTTAATTATTCAATACCCTAATTGTAAGTTGGTGGATGGTAGAATTCTTGACATAGTGGTTCGATATTTCCATATGGATAAAATATCAGTTAAAATTGGTGATAAAGTGAATATTAACAAACTATTGGGGTATTATGGAAAAACCGGGCAACAGGTTAATGGTTCGCATTTACATCTTGAAGTAGATTTTGATTATAACTACCCCGAATATACCCCATCATTAAAAGGCAATAGTAACATTTTGAAAGCATCACCAAAAGGTTACCCGGATACAACATTAAACCCGTGTGATGTGTTCTATCTAAAAAAATCACCACCTGAGTGTCAATCAGTGGCAATTAAATATCATGATTCAGTATCAAAAACAGATATAAACTATAAGACATTATAAGTGAGGTGGAAATAGGCTTGTGGTATGATAATGGTAGAATGTTGAGTTACAACAAAATATTTAACTTTGTAATTGGAAACCGTGGGGGTGGAAAAACATATAACGCCAAAAAGTGGTGTGTAAATGATTTTAAAAAGAACGGGAAACACTTTGTTTGGGTTCGAAGATACAAAACCGAGTTCAAAAGGGTTAAAACTTTCTTTGATGACATTTCACCACTCTACCCTGATGACACTTTTAAGGTTGAAGGTGGTAAGGCTTATATTAACGGTGAGGTTTTCGGAACATTCATCACATTATCTACTTCCACAACCGAAAAGTCAAATCCATACCCTCTTGTTAATAAAATCATCTTTGACGAATTTATCATTGATAAAGGTTCGCTTAGATACTTATCAAATGAGGTTGACGTTTTTCTTGAATTATATGAAACAATAGCACGTTTACGTGATGATGTTCGCGCCGTTTTTCTTGGAAATGCAATCTCATTGGTTAATCCTTACTTTTTATATTTTAACATCAAACCCGACTTATCAAAACGATTCAACAACTATCCACATTTAGTTGTTGAGTTGTATAAAAACGAAGAATACATTGAAGCGAAGAAAAACACAAGATTTGGTAAAATGTTAGAGGGTACTAAATATGGCGAATATGCTATTGATAACCAATTCTTTAGAGATGATTACACATTTATTGAACCATTCCCATGTGATTTAAAATTCTATTGTGTGGTAAAGTATAAAGGGATTCATTATGGAATTTGGAAACACTATGAATCAGGTGTTTTATATGTTAATAATAAATATGACCCATACACATTAAATAAATTCGCTTTAACAAAAGATGATAATGAACCCGATTGGAAGGGTATTGGAATTATAAAAAGAACTAAATGTTTAGACCATGTTGTTTTAATGTTTGAAACAGGAAATATCCGATTCTATGATATGACTGTAAAATCCATGTTTTACGAGTTTGTTCAATTTTTAAGATAGTCATCAGGCATCGTGTTCGATGTCTTTTTTTCTTCGACATCAATCGTCAGACCTCCTCTCCCCTACTGGTAAGATTTGGAAAAGGGAAATTCGGGTTAAATCATAGATGGACACTATATTT
>ERZ827168.4953-NODE-4953-length-11651-cov-6.646344_pt1 | contig 11651 bp, 11 predicted proteins | sample MGYA00519868_ERZ827168 | MGnify/ENA primary metagenome ERZ827168 (study PRJEB31778, sample SAMEA3449271) | human gut metagenome | biome: human gut; feature: human-associated habitat; material: faeces | place: United Kingdom | collected 2010/2012 ...
ATCACTTTTCACACAATTTTTCAAGGCTTTTCTTAGTTTTCGGACAGTCTGCAAGCGTTTTCGGCAATAAGTCCACGTAAATCGGAGAGAAAGAATGCCGATTTTTGAGCGTTAATTTGTCATATTCCTCAAAGGAAATCAAACCGAAATGATATAACGCATCAGTCAGCTTTTGAGCACGGTGGTAATTCAGTTCATCCATCAATTTTTGTTGTTCCATAAAAGAATCCTCACTGATTGAAATTATCCCAAGAAACATAGCCGGTCACATACTGTCCCACCGGTGTCTTTCCGCAGAACTCCGGCTTTGTGGTGATCCGATAACGACCGTTCTTGCAGGCAATGCCGTCATACAGATAGTAAGTACCGCTGATTCTTCTGGTTACAGATGTAGTTTCTGCACTGGCGAACAATGGCGTGTTGGCACGAATGGCAACCTTCTGCCCCTTGGTGAACTTACCGCCATTGGTGTAAACCGCATTTCCGTTGGCATCAAATACAGAATATCCGACTTTGCAGGCTTTCTTTGCATTTTCTAAGGAAGAATATGCCCCCAGCTGCGACTTCGCATCTGCCCAAGACTTCCTCACCCGGTAAAGCTGCTTTGCAGAAGGTGCAGAAATAGTGGAAGTTCCTGCATTCAAATAAGACTGTACCTTTTTCTTAAACTCCGCCCAATGGGGCAAAATGTACGCAGGACACATCTTGTACCGATTGTACATGGTGTTCAACTGGTCAATCGTTCCGTTTCGTCCGTCACGAACATTCAGCCAGTGGGTATGCGTGTAGAGATGATTGATGTCCAGTCCATACTGTTTCAGAAGGGCTGCTGCCAATTTCGCTGCATTGTCCTCCGACTTTTTATCAACAGAATTGTATGCAGAGGACATAATGCACTCAATGGCGATGGTTCTTCTGTTGCCGTTCCCAGAACCGTCAGCGGCGTGCCAGCCGCTCAGGCTGTGGGGCAGATTCTGCCATGCACACACGTTATCCACATAATAATGAACTCGCACATCCCTCATGTTGTTATTGACGGTTGCTCTCGTATACTGTTCCGCAGGGGTCGTGCCGCTTGCTACGGTGATCCAGTCTGTGTTATGGACGGTCACACCAATAATTTTCCCTGCCATGGAAACAGAGGGCATATCAATGTGGTTGGGATTATGTTTTGTGAGTAAATACTCGTTGACGGTGACACCACCAAATGTCGTTGTTGCATCGGGTCTTAAAATAGTCATATTACTTGTCCTCCTTGTCGGTGGTTTCTTCGGTTCTGCCGATTTTCGTTTGCAGAACATCAATTGCTTTTTTGATTGCGGGTGGATATGGGATCCCCATGAGCGATGTATTTTCCACGATAGAAAGCAGTTCGTTCAGGCAAAAGCTGATGCAGACTGCATCCCGGATGTAGTTGGTATTCAGCAGAATATCCATCCGAACTGCAACGACGATCAGCATTAAAGTGCAGACTTTTTTCGCCAGACCGAACCAGCCAGCTTTGGAAGAAAGTCCGCCGCTTTCTGTGTGTTTGGACTTTTTCATCATGGCAGTGATGATGCCGGTGAAAAAGTCGATTGCCATAAAGACGACCAGTGTCACCAAAGCGGAGTCCCAGCCGCCAAAAATGGCAGTAAAAAAGCCGCCGACCAAGCCGACAGCCACGCAAATGGTATCTTTCATCATATTTTTAACCCTCCAGTACTTTCAGGAATCGAATTTTCGGGTGGGAGTTGTTGCTTCTGCCCACCCAGGCAAGGTAATATTCGCCGTCAGAAATGCCGGTGCATTCTGTGATGGTGGTGATAAAGGTATCCGACTGCAGCCAGTGGAAATCCAGAGAAACCGCACGATTTGCATCGATCTCTGTGTTTACATACACGCCAATAGGAATGTCGATCTTCTGCGGTTTCGGCACCAGATACAGGCTTCCGGCTTCGCTGGAACCCGACTGATAGGACATCACGATTTCCGCATTTTTCGTCAGGGACAATGGCTTTGCACAAACGGTCAAGACCGACTTATCCCAGTTGAAGCACTCCTGCGAATAGGACAGCACAAAATCATTTGCTGCACTGCAAAACTGCGGATAAGCAGCCAGAAAATCCGCCATTGTCTGATACCTGCCGTCCAGAATCATACTGAGATTTGATGCATAGGTCGAAATGGCATTCTGCCCGGACTGAAACAGGACGGTGTAATTTCTGCCGCTTGTCAGGTTGTCGATTTGCTTTTGCAGGCTCTCCAAAGTGCGTTCTGTTTTTTCCGAATAGACTGTAATCTTCGTGCTAAGCCCATTGATTTGTGTGCCGAAACCATCCCATTGTGCGATTTTTGCAGCAGTGATCTGCTCCAATGCAGATTGATTTTCGTGGGTATGTGCCTTTTCATTCAATGCTGCAATGGCTTCCCGGAATGTTTGGGTATTGTAAGTTGTATCATCCTCGAATTCTTGAAGAGTACGCAGCAAAGAGAGTTCATCTGCCGTCAAATCATCTAAAACATCCAGATTTTTATGAACGTGTGCCTGCTGTAAAAGCGGCTGAACAGTAGCTTGAACCAGTGCTTTTACAGCATCAGTATCCGGATAATTTTTCAAATCCGGAGAAACGCCGTCCTTTCCATCACGCCCATCTTTACCGTCTTTCCCATTTGTGCCGTCCTTACCGGGCAAACCATCTGCACCATCTTTTCCGTCCTTTCCCGGTAGTCCGTCCTTGCCATCAATACCGTCCCTGCCTTTCAAACTCTCCAGCCATTCTGCAGCTGTTCCCACAAAACCATTTTCTATGGCAATCTCATAAGCAGAACGGCCATCCTTTCCGTTTGCTCCGGTTTGCATCTCGGAAAGCTTTTTCAAAAGCTGCGTATACAGATCCGGCGTCGGCGGAATTGACGTATCCCCATCTGCAACAAAACCAGATGGTCGAATATGCAGTGTGACAGGAACAGTGGTTGCTCGAACCGTGGTATCGCTTTCTGCATCGTAGCCAAACAAACTCATCTTCACCGCACCGGGATGCAGTTCGGCAGGCAGCAAACAGGTTGTTCCGTCTATGCCAAGCACCACGTTGTATGTTTCCTCACACTGCGTGAACTGCACCACTTTGTGCAGCGTTTTCCAAGCCCCATCGAACACGAACTTTACCGAAACAAATGCGATCTGGTCAGAAGCAATGACCTCTCGTTCCAGCACGTCGATTTTTTGCTGTTTCACTAAGAATTTCATCATCCGTTTTTCACCTCGTTCCACACATCATTTTCAGAATCATATTCCAAATAACCGTCTGTACACTGGATTTTTTGCAGATAGTCATTGTAAAAATGCTTTCCGGAGGACATCCAGTTGACCGGTTTGGTGATGGCGTTCCACTGAGCGATCGTGCCCTCATAAGTGATGACTTTTAGGCTCTCGCAATACGTCAGCATATTTTGTCCGAACGTCTTGCAATTTACTGAAATCGTAAGGTTGGACAATGCTGTACATCTTGTAAATGCAAAAGAGCCAATGGAATCACACGCAATACGGGCAATCTTCAGTTTTGTACAATCGCTGAAAACATACTTTCCCCATGTTTTCACGTTAGCAGGCACAGTGACTTCTGTAATGGCGGTGTGATAAAATGCGTATGACTGGATCGCAGTGACAGCCTGCGGAATGGTAACAGAAGTCAGCCCAGCGGTGTAATTGCTTACGGCATCTTCCTGTGCAAAAGCGGCATTCCCAATGCTGGTCAGCGTAGCCGGCAGAGATACCGTTTTCGCATTGGCACAATGATAAAACAAACGGTCACCCAGACCAGTAATGCCATTGCTGAGCACGATTTCCTTGATCTGATCGTTTTGATAAAACACAGAATCATGAGAAGTATAGTCATAGGTTGCACCCGTGCCACGCAGCAGCAGTTTGCCATTGTCATAGAGAACATAGTAGATGTTTTCACCGCATTGTCCGGTTGCTAAGATTTCGCCTGCGGTCAAATCATCTACCTTGGTTTGTAGTTCGGAAATTTGGCTGTTCATCGCATCCAGCCGCTTTTGCAGTTCGTCCAGCGTGGCATTTGTCTTTGCCATTTCGGCAAGCATCTCGGTCACTCTGCATTTGCCAAGAATGCACTTACAGTAGCCGCATTTGCTCTCATCTGCACGGCAGTCTGTCAGGTCAGAATCCAGAATAGCTGTCGTTCCGGCACGCAGTCTTACAACTGCTAAAGTCAGATAAGTCGTCACATTGTTGTTGGTAAAGGTGGGAATGGTTGGACTGGTAGCTGCTGTACCTGCCAGAATACGAATCCCACAGGTACGAGTAGAACGATCACAATAGATCCCGATTGCTACATAACGATTCAGAGATTCATCTACATAAGAAGAAAGGTCGATAGTATGCAGGGTATCACTGATAAAGTAGTGTCCATCGATCCACGCCTTGCCCGTGCCGAATGTAACGGACAAATTTTTGACTGTTGGTGCAAAACACTGCCGGTAAGTATCCAGAATTCCATTGCAAATCAGGCTGGACAAATATGCCGTGAAATCTTCTGCGGTATATACCCGGTCAAGATTCTGTGCGTTAAAAAATCCATAGGAAAAAGACATATGAATATCACTCCGTTTCTTTGAAAGTCGGTGTCAGACTTCTACCGTTCTGGTCGAAACTCTCCACCATGCCGATTAGCTGGATTCTGGGTTGAATCAAACCAAAGCGTTTCTGTTCCACGGTCACATAGTCGCCCACAAAGTAATCCTTGTTGTACTGATACTGGGTAGAAAAAGCAGCGATGGCAGATTCCGATGCCGTTTTCGGCTGCACCAGATGTTCTGCACCGCTGCTTTTCAAAATTTCTAAATATTCCGCATCGGTCACATCCTCTTCCTGTGCGGTGTTTCGTTCATCTACATACACCTCATAGCGGTCAAGGTAGGTCGGCTCTGTACCGAAACAGAAGGTGGTTCGCTTTCTGGCATTGCCCTCGCCGCAGCCCAGCACATAAGCGAAGTTTTTCTGCACAGCATCGTCCGCCGCATAGGAAAAGGATAGCAGATTGTTGTACGCATCGGAGAATACGATATGAGGATTGTCATCCTGCAACAAACTGCGGTCTGTTCCGGAAAACAGGTTGCATTTCAGTGTATTTCCATCCAGATGCACATTTGCCGAACCGCCGATGGTTTCACAAAGGCTGTACAGCCATTCCAGAATATTGTCATAGCTGACCTGCATTCGTGCGGTTTTCTGCCAGCAGTCACCGGACACCGTTCCCATGGAAAAACCGGGCAGATTGCGGATTCCGGCGGAGATGGCATTGCGGGACAGCACCTTGCGGATGATGTCCTCATAGCTGCCGTTTGCAGTGATGGTGGGATAGATGATTCTTCGTTCCAGCAGACAGGCAAGAAACCGTCCGGTGACTGTCAGGTAATCGCCCTTTTCGGCATCAGTTTCCAATTGCAGGGATTCAATGATGCCGAAGTGCTGGGCATCATCACTCCTTGCCACGATTCTGCCACGCTGAAAGATGGATACATTCTGCGGACTGGCAGCGATATACACCTCAAAACAGCCGCACTGGTAGAACTCAATGTCCCACAAAAGCGACGAATAGCTGTCGCAGATGGCTTCCAAAGAAATGGAAATGCGGTTTTCTTCTGCGATAAGATTGTAAATTTCCAACTGCATAGCTATACCCCCAGATAAGAATTGCGGTGCATCAATGTCACACGCAGCTTTTTCACCCCACGAACTGCCTCGACCCGAAAGGTATTTGTTCCTTCTTTTAGTGTCAGCCAAGTCGAACCGGAAACCAGCCGGTTCAGGATGTTGCTGTCCACGCCGTTGCGTGTCAGCGTAACGGTCTTGTTTCCGGTTTTCGTGGTAACCGTAATGACATCGCCGGTCAGAATATCGCCTTTGATTTGCAGATACTCGCCGTTTTCGTTGTAGATGGTCGGTGTCACTGCCACCACTTCCTGCGGAATGTCGCTGGGCAATGCCTCGATTCGCAGTGTGAATCCAGTTTCATCCCCGTCATTGGTGATAGAAAACAGATTGCTGTTGGAATACACACCCAAAGGAAACGGAGCATCGCTCTCCGGAAAGGGAAAGTGAAATGCTCCGATCACACCGCTGTAATAAGCGTAGAAGATATCCCGGCTGTACCAGTAAATATCCGGACAGAGAATGGAGATCTGCCCGCTGATCTGCTGCTCGAAATTTGACACCTCGCAGGTTTCCACATACCCCTCGGCATAGACATCCATGTTCGCCGTCTTGTACCAGATCTTGATGTATCGGGACGGCTTGACCACATGATACAGCTGATGCCGCCGTTTCTCGATCCCAATGCTACGCATGGCAAAGAAAATGACTACGTTTCGTTTTTCAATGAAAGCGTTGTTGAGGTAGCTGCCGTTCATGCCTGCGTAAGAAGAAGTGGAAATCGTTCCGGCAGGCGGATTCAGACCTTCGATTTTGGAGGTCATGTATTGGTTGGCGGTGGTGGACAGGTTCAGCTGTTCGCCAGATTCGTTTTCGAGGATAAGAGTGAAATACACGGGGTACCTCCTTGCTTTTTCTGGTGGGGTGTGGTATAATAGATAAAAATGATAGGGACATTAGCCCTGTAAATCGGAATTTGACGAACCGGTTTAAATTGGGACTTAAGTGAGTAAAAAAAGAATTTGAATAATTAAAAAATCATAATCCAGTAATTTCGATTGGGGAGTATAAATTATGGAGAATGGCAGATTTGTTACATATACAGACAAAGATAGAGATATTGTCAGAAAAGGAATATGTGAAATTGCAAAGGTATTACTTGGCGATGATACCCAAAGAAAACTCAGTATGCTTTTTTGTTTAGATTGGTTTATGGATCCATATTATCAGCAGGATATAAGTGATATTCATGATGATTTAGTGTTATTGTTACAAACAGTGATTACTGAACCAAATGAAGATGATGTAATAGAAGATGCAATAGAATTACTGATGAGCTATGAGTTACCACCATTTCCACTTATTGAAGAAAAGAGAAACAGAATACCACTAAAATTTCAAGATGATATAGCTTATCTGTTAGACCCCAAAAGTTTTGAAGAATAAATCCCGGGTTTACCGCATTGATTAAAACCAAGTTTTCCTTTAAATCACTTACAACTTCCAGTTTTGCAATATTTACACATTCAACGCATTCCGTGTCAACCGATAAATCTCCAACCGTGACAGTGCCTTCGGCGATTGATTCGTCTGATTCACCGTTTTTCGGTTGTCCGTGTTGTAATAATTGTTCACTGTCCCACCGGAACTGTCGGGCAGCATTGCTCCGGAGATTCCATGCAAGCTGTAATTCAAATCAGAATCCATGGTCAGCTGCATGGCTTTCGCCACACCGCCTACGGCTTTTTCCACATACTTCTTGCTTTTGTCGATGCCGTTTGCCAGTCCTTTCATAAAGTCCGGCATCCAGCTTTCGTAGTCTGTCAGCGGTCCTTTGTCCGGAACAGAGAAGTGCAGGAAATCCCGAATGGTATCGGCAACATTGGTGACGCAGTCCGCCAGCCAGCCGATGGAACTCTGAATGCCGTCAATGATTCCCTGAATGATGTCCCGTCCCCAGTTCCAGGCATCCGAAGCCAGTCCCTTGATATATCCCACAGCGGCATCGAATCCATTCTGAATGGTAGATTTGATGCCGCTGATTTTGTCGGAAACCGCAGAACGAATGTTGTCCCAGATGCTGGATACCGTAGAAGAAATGCTCTGCATTACGTTGGAAATGGTACTCTTGATGCTGTTCCAGACGTTGGATACCACCGACCGGATAGCATTCAGAACATTGGAAACCGCAGAAGAGATTTGATTCCAGATAGACGATACCACAGAAAAAATAGCATTCATCACACTGGAAATCGTGCCGGAGATGCTGTTCCAGATGGAAGAAACCACATTCCAGATTGCAGACAAAACAGACGAAATGAAACCAGATACAGCATTCCAAACCGTAGTCACCACATCTTGAATCGCTGTCAAGACCGTGGAAATTGTATTGGAGATGGCATTCCAGATGGTTTCAAATGTCGTTCGAATGCCCTCTAAAATGGGCGTTAAAAACGCCACGATCGCATTCCAAATGGCACTGATCTTCTCCGAGATCCAGTCCATGACTCTGCCCACAATGATTTGGATGGCTTCAAAAATCGTCTGAAACAGATAACCAAATGCCGTGATCAGCGGTTCTAAGGTGGTGTAAATGGCATTCCAAACGGTCGTAATGACGTTATGAATTGCCTGAAAAACCGTAGAAACCACGTTGTAAATGGCATTGAAAATTGTACTGAAAAAGTTGTAGATCGCCGTAAAAATGGTGGTGAAGAAATCCCGAATCGCCGTAAATACAGTTGTTGCCACCGTCTGAATGGCAGTGACAATGGCGGTGAAGGTATTGGAAATGGACGTCCAGGTGTTGACGAAAAAGTCCCGGATTCCGGTAACAATTCCCGTGAAAAAGGAAGCGATGCTGTTCCATGTGTCCACGAAAAATGTTTTGATGGAAGTCCAGACTTCGTTCCAGCTTGTTCCGAACCATCCCAGCACCACATCTGCAATGCCTTTCAGGGTATTCATGATATTACGGAACGTGTTGACAACGAAATTCCAGATAGACGTAAAAATACCCTTGATGCCATTCCAGCACTGCTCCCAGTCACCAGTAAACAGACCAATCAGAACATCCAGCAATCCCAGAAGAATGCCGGTAAATTCGGAAAAGACATTGGAGATATTCTGAAAAGCACCCTCGAAAATAGGAGCCAACAGATTGCACAGACCGTCCCACGCCGCTTTCAGCACATCGGTGAAGCTTTCAAAGTCGAATCCAAGGGCATTGATGCGGTCTGTGATGCCCTGCGTCAATCCGGTAAAGGTGCTTTTGATTTGCTCCCAGATGGCGATGATATTGCTTTTGAATTCATCATTGGTTTTCCAGAGATGCACAAAGGCAGCCACCAAAGCGGCAACAGCTGCGATAATGGCAAGCAGCGGACCTAATGACACACCCAACGCTCCGGTAATGGCTCCGATGCCACTCTGCACAGACGAGAAAAGGGCAGGCAGTTTGGACACTGCGGAAAAGACCGTCCCCACACTGGAAATGGTCTTTCCCAGCACCACCAGCATCGGACCCAGAGCAGCAGCTATCAGTGCAATTTTCGCAATGGTTTCTTTTGTCCGTGGGTCTAATTGGTTCAGCTTGTCCACCAGTTCCTGAATACGGGAAACAATGGAGCGAATGGTAGGCATCAGAATGTCCGAAAAAGAAATCGCCAGTTCTTCCAGCTGGGACTTCAAGATGGTCACTTGTCCGGCAAGGTTATCCTGCATGACCGCTGCCATTTTTTCGGTCGTGCCATTGTAACCGTCTACTGTATCCGAACAGGTGTCAATGGCATTGGACAGTTTTTCAAAATCCGCCGGTGAACCGTTGATGATCGCCAGCATACCGGACATGGCCTCTTTGCCAAACAGCGAGGCAGCCGCCTGTGCCTGTTCTGCTTCAGACAATCCGCCCAATTTCTGACGGAGTTGTTCCATGAGTTCCCGCAGAGAATACATCTTGCCGGAACTATCTGTCAGAGAAATGCCGTACTGTTCCATGGCAGCTGCTACTGTATCTGTCGGCTTTGCCAGATTGGTGATGGCAGAACGCAGTGCCGTACCAGCCTGTGAGGATTTGATACCGGCGTTTGCCATCAGTCCGATGGCAATGGCAGAGTCTTCAGCAGAATAGCCCAAAGAACCCAGTACCGGAGCGGCATACTTAAAAGTTTCACCCATCATGCTGACGTTGGTATTGGCATTGCTTGATGCAGCTGCCAGAATATCCGCAAAGTGTCCGCTGTCCGAAACAGACAAACCGAAAGCGGTCAGAGCGTCTGTGACAATGTCTGAAGTAGATGCCAAATCTTCGCCACTGGCGGCGGCAAGATTCATGATGCCTTCGATACCGCTGAGCATATCGTTGGTTTTCCAGCCTGCCATCGCCATATAGTTCATGGCTTCCGCAGCTTCACTCGCTGAAAATTTTGTCTTACTGCCCATTTCACGGGCTTTTTCCCGGAGGGCATCCATCTCTGAACCGGTCGCACCGGACACAGCTGCCACCTTTGACATGGCGGAATCGAAATCCGCACCAGTTTTCACAGCAATGGTTCCCAGAGCCGTGACACCAGCGGTGACGGGCAGCAGCTTTTGTCCCACGCCGGAAATTTTGTCCCCGGCGGACTGCAGCGTTTCACCCAAAACGCCCATCTTTTCCAGGGCAGTGTGAGAATTGTTTGCTTCTGTGGTCAGACGTTTCAGTTCATTTTCGGTTTCGATAATCTCCCGCTGCAAAGCATCATACTGCTGCTGTGAGATTTCACCATTTGCAAGAGCAGTGTTTGCCTGTTCTGCCGCAGTTTTCAGTACTTCCAGCTTTTCTTTGGTGGCAGACACCGCATCTGCCAGCAGCTTGTGCTTCTGGGACAAGAGTTCGGTGTTGGTGGGGTCAAGTTTCAGCAGTTTCTGCACATCTTTCAGCTGTGTCTGTGTCCCCTTGATGTCCCGATTGACACCTTCCAGTGCTTTTGACAGCTTGGTGGTATCACCGCCGATTTCTACGGTGATGCCTTTGATGCGGTTTGCCATGTAATCACCTCAGTTCTAAAAAATTATCAGCTTTTTTATCAGTAAATCTATTGACATTTATGTAAAAATGACGTATACTATAAGTGGAGGTGTAGCGTATGAATATTATTGCAGCAATTCAAAATACCATTTCTATTTCGCAGTTCAATCGTGGACTTGCAGGAAAAATTTTTCAGGATGTCAAAAACAGCGGTGCAAAAGTTGTTATGAAAAACAATGCACCGGAATGTGTGCTTCTTTCTCCGGATGAATATGTCAGCCTGATGGATGAAGTGAATGATGCCCGCTTACTCACTCTGGCTGTAAAACGAATGGAAAAATTCAATCCGGAAGAAACGATTCCGGAAGAAAAAGTTATGAAAGACCTCGGAATCACAGACGACGATTTATCCGACTTTGATGAGGTAGAATTTGAATGAATTGGGAAGTAGAATATCTGCCGGAAGCCGAAAGTGATTTAAAATCGCTTGACGGAAGTCAAAGAATACTGGTCTTAAAAGTAATCAAGAAAGTGAAACAAAATCCGCTTCCTGTTTATGAAGGCGGATATGGGAAACCGCTTGGAAACAAAAACGGCAATGATTTAACTGGCTTTCTGAAAGTCAAACTGAAAAGTGCAGGTCTTAGAGTCGTATACAAAGTTGTCAAGCAAAATGATAAGATGCTGATTATTGTAATTGGTGCCAGAGCCGATGAAGAAGTATACGGCATTGCTCAAAAAAGAATACAGGAAAATGACTTGTAATCAAAACGCATCAAAATCCCTCTGATCTGCCAGCACATCATAATGACACTCGTCATTCTCCCGTTCGGTGAACATATCATTCACCAGACCAATGGTCAAAAAATTCAAATCGCCCATTGACAAACCAAGCTGAACGCACCGCAACAAAAACAGCGGTGTGGTCATCGGTCGGTCAATCGAGCGATGTTTTTTTTAGACTTGACCTGTGTTTCTACGTTCAAA